>Ga0172375_10000433_pt1 | contig 68751 bp, 58 predicted proteins | sample LakKiv1m_FD_114537 | JGI IMG/M metagenome (GOLD analysis project Ga0172375, IMG submission 114537) | Freshwater microbial communities from Kabuno Bay, South-Kivu, Congo - kab_092012_11.1m | ecosystem: Environmental > Aquatic > Freshwater > Lake | place: Democratic Republic of the Congo... | reverse complement strand
TAACCCACGCAGCCCACACCATTTCGTGATCGCTGCTGTCAATGTCGTTTTCCCATGGTCTATGTGTCCCATGGTGCCTACATTCAAATGCGGCTTCGACCGATCAAATTTCTGCTTCGCCATAACGTGAGCTCCTGATAATGACTGCTACTTATGAATTAATGATCTTTTGCGCTACAGTTTCTGAAACTGGCGCGTAATGGTCAAACTCCATTGTGAACACACCGCGGCCCTGTGTGGCAGAACGCAATTCGGTAGCGTAGCCAAACATCTCTGAAAGCGGGACATTGGCATTGGCTGCCTGCGCGTTGCCAGGACGAGTATCCATCCCCAGGATGGTACCGCGGCGGGAATTGACCTGACCCAGGATATCTCCCAGGTATTCTTCTGGAATTACAACTTCAACTTTCATGATTGGTTCCAGTAGAACCGGAGCGCCTTTCTGCATGGCTTCTTTGAATGCAAACAAGCCTGCCATTTTGAACGCCATTTCACTGGAATCTACTTCATGGAAGGAGCCGTCGATCAGTGTGACTTTGACATCCACGATCGGGTATCCTGCCAGCACCCCGGTTTCAGAGGCTTCTTTGACGCCTTTTTCGATCGCGGGGATGTACTCTACTGGTATGGAACCACCAAAGATTTTGTTTTCGAAGACGACACCCGAGCCGCGTTCCACCGGTTCGACGTTAATGACCACATGGCCGTACTGACCCTTACCGCCGGACTGTTTAACGTAACGATAATCCACCTTGGTTACCTGGCGGGTGATGGTTTCACGATATGCGACGCGCGGGCGCCCTACATTTGCATGTACTTTGAATTCACGCATCATGCGATCCACCAGTACATCCAGGTGTAACTCGCCCATGCCTTCTATAATCGTCTGGCCATTGACGGCATCGGTGTGAACGCGGAAGGTGGGATCTTCTTCGGAGAGTTTCCGCAGGGCTTCAGACATGCGGGACTGATCTGAGGTAGTTTTGGGTTCTATGGCAATGGAAATGACCGGTTCCGGGAATGTGATGCTTTCCAGGACAATCTGATTACTCGGGTCGGAGAGGGTATCTCCGGTGAAGGATTCTTTCAGACCCAGAATGGCTGCGATATCACCGGCGTATACTTCTTCAATATCTTCCCGGTGATCCGCATACATACGGATCAGCCGGCCGACACGTTCCCGTTTGCCTTTGCTGGAATTAAAGATTGTTGTGCCCTGGGTGACTTTACCGCTGTACACACGCAAATAAGCCAACCGGCCCACATACGGATCAGTAACGATTTTGAAGACGAGAGCGCTCATTGGCTCGTCATCACCCTGTTTGCGGGTAAGCTCTTCGTTGGTGTGTGGGTTGAAGCCCTTGACGGCTTCGACATCCGCTGGGGAAGGCAGGTAATCGATCATTGCGTCCAGCAGAGGTTGTACGCCTTTATTTTTTAGGGATGAGCCGCAGAAGATAGGGGTCACTTTGTTTGCCAGTACAGCCTGGCGTAAAGTAGCCTTGAGTTCTGCAACGGAGATGTCTTCCCCTTCGAGGTACTTGACTGTCAGGTCATCATCGAGCTCAGCGATCGATTCAACCAATTTTTCGCGGTTAGCTTTCGCTGCCGCCAGCATCTCTGCGGGTATCTCTGTCTCACGGGGTTCACGCCCCATCTCATCTTCCCAGAAGATGGCTTTCATTTCCATCAGATCCACAACGCCTTTAAACTCGGCTTCCGCGCCAATAGGCATTTGCATCGGCAAAGGATTTGCGCCGAGGCGGCTGCGGATACTTTCGATCGTCCGCTCGTAGGATGCGCCTACGCGGTCGACCTTATTGGAAAAACAAATACGTGGAACGTTGTAGCGATCGGCCTGTCTCCAGACGGTTTCACTCTGTGGTTCCACGCCTTGCACCGAGTCGAAAATTACGACACCACCATCCAGCACACGTAAAGAGCGCTGCACTTCGGCCGTGAAATCTATATGTCCCGGTGTATCAATTATATTGATCTGATAGCCCTTCCACTCAGCAGAAACAGCAGCAGAGACGATGGTGATACCCCGTTCGCGTTCCTGTTCCATCCAGTCGGTAACGGTTGTGCCGTCATCCACCGACCCGATGCGGTAGGTCTTACCAGTGTAAAACAGGATACGCTCTGTGGTCGTTGTTTTACCAGCGTCAATATGGGCAATAATGCCGATATTCCTGTATTTCTCAAGCGGAAAATTACGCGCCATTTTTTCTCGTTTTGTCTATTCTCGCGAATTACATGCGGTAGTGAGAGAAGGCGCGGTTGGCTTCGGCCATCTTATGGGTTTCTTCGCGTTTCTTAACTGCGGAGCCCGTATTATTGGCTGCATCCATGATTTCTGTGGCCAGTTTTTCAGAGAAAGACTTACCAGCACGGCTGCGGGAAGCATCGATGATCCAGCGCATCGCCAGTGTAGAACGGCGGCTTGCGGGAACTTCCATAGGTACCTGGTAGGTGGCACCACCCACACGGCGGGGTTTTACTTCCATGACTGGGCCAACGTTTTTTAACGCAGCATCCAGCACTTCCATGGGTTCCTTGCCGGTCTTTTCTTTCACCATATCCAGCGCATCATACATCAGGCGCAGGGCAACGCTCTTCTTGCCACGCTGCATCATACGGTGGACGAAGAAGGAGACCATCACGCTCTGGTATCGGGCGTCTGGTTGGATTATACGCTTATCAGGTTTTGCTCTTCGCGACATGCAACTTACTCCATCATCAAATGATTGTTAACGCTGGCGCAGCCAGCTTCTCCATTATGCCTTGGGACGCTTGGCACCGTACTTAGACCGTGCCTGAGCTCGTTTGGCAACGCCAGTAGTATCCAGTGATCCACGTACGATATGGTATCGTACACCCGGCAAATCTTTCACGCGGCCGCCGCGGATGAGCACAACGGAGTGCTCTTGCAGCTGGTGGCCTTCGCCGGGGATGTAAGCGGTCACTTCGATACCATTAGAAAGGCGAACACGGGCGATCTTGCGCAGGGCTGAATTCGGTTTCTTCGGTGTCATGGTACGAACGACGGTACACACACCACGTTTCTGGGGTGCACCATCGGCGTGTTTGACACGACGCTGATTCATCGAATTCAATGTGTACTGCAGGGCCGGTGCTTTACTTTTCACCTTTTTGGTCTGGCGGCCTTTACGAATTAATTGATTGATTGTGGGCATTGAGCCTCCCAAAGAATAAGGTGCGAGATACTCGCATGATAAAAAAAGATTTTCATTAAGCGAGGCCACCTGCAAGTGACGATGGCCTCACCTGGTTCCCTGATTTTTTCTGGCAAGAATGAAGGTTACCTAAAACATTATCAGGATAACGACCGACAATCTTACCATGCTCGCCTAGCTACGTCAAGGACGCTAGTTGCTATCAAAACCCTGCAGACTCAGCAGGCCGGTACGCATATCAGGCGCTTTGGCCTTCTCGTCGTCCTTGCCAAACTTAGTCACTACATTGTTCTCTGCAACCACCTCAACCGCCAGTCCCAGGCTCTGCAATTCTTTCACGAGCACTCGGAATGAAGCTGGAATACTGGGTTCTTCGATTGGCATACCTTTCACGATGGCTTCGAAGGTTGCAATCCGTCCAACGGTATCATCTGATTTGACGGTAAGCATCTCTTGCAGGGTATGTGCAGCTCCGTATGCTTCGAGTGCCCACACTTCCATTTCTCCGAAACGCTGACCACCAAACTGAGCTTTACCACCCAGCGGTTGTTGCGTTACCAGGCTGTATGGGCCGGTAGAGCGGGCATGGACTTTGTCCTCAACCAGGTGGTGCAGTTTCAACATGGTCATCACCCCAACCGTCACTGGTTGGTCGAACATTTCACCCGTCTTGCCGTTGCGTAAGGGTTGTTTACCGATTACCGGGCTTGGGCGACCCGTTTCGACCATGATCTCATTGACCCGGTTGCGCAGGTTGGCATCCGTGACCTTCTTTGAATCGTATCCCAGGTCATGCATCCACATACGGAAGCAGGCATTGATTGCATATTCGTCCGCTGCAATCTTCTCGGGGATGCTTAAGTTTGAATCTTCAAAAACAAGTGCTTTATCCGGATCATAGCCATGATCACGCAGCCACTCCCGCAGATATGAGCGTCGGGCATACACTGGTTCTGAGGTCAGACGGTAAACGTCGTAACCGCGTTTTCCCAGGTATTCTTCCATATACATTAACCGAACTTCATCATCGTCTTTGAGGGTCTCAGGTTCAAAACCGCGTCCGATGAGCCACTCCCAGGCTTGAGCAGATGCTTCCTTCCAGGCTTCATCGATCATCCAGGCGCGAGCCAGTTCCGCATCAATTTCGCTTTCCCGAGCGCCATCAAATACCGGTGTAACCGCTCTAAAGCCAAGCCGCAAGGCAGCCCAGCCCAGGTGGACTTCTAACACCTGTCCAATATTCATACGACCGGGTACGCCCAGAGGGTTCAAGATGATATCAACTGGTGTGCCATCTTCCAAAAACGGCATGTCTTCGACAGGAACCACTTTTGAGACGACGCCTTTGTTGCCATGACGGCCGGCCATTTTATCGCCAGCTGTGATTTTTCGGCGCTGTGCCACTGAGACGCGTACCATGCGCTCTACACCTGCGGAAAGGTCGGTATTATCTTCGCGGGTGAATTGTTTCACATCAACGACTTTACCTTTTTCACCATGCGGAATGCGTAGGGAGGTATCTTTTACATCACGGCTTTTCTCGCCAAAGATAGCGCGCAGTAAGCGTTCTTCGGGGGTAAGTTCTTTTTCGCCCTTCGGGGTGATTTTGCCGACCAGGATATCGTTCGGTACAACATCCGCGCCAATGCGGATGATGCCATCTTCATCCAAATCTTTGACTGTGTCTTCACCGACATTGGGGATATCCCGTGTGATCTCTTCGGCGCCGAGCTTGGTATCGCGGGCTTCCACTTCGTACTTCTCAATATGCACGGAGGTAAATACATCCCGCTGTACCAGGCGTTCTGAGATCAGGATCGCGTCTTCGAAGTTGTACCCTTCCCAGGAGACAAAGGCAACGACCACATTCTGACCCAGGGCGATATGGCCCTGGTTTGTGGATGATGAATCCGCGATGATCTGGCCTTTCTGGATGCGCTGGCCTTTATTCACAGCCGGGCGCTGGTCGATGCAGGTACTTTGATTGGAGCGTTGGTACTTTCGCAAGTTGTAAACACGTGGTTTTCCCGTGGTCCCCTGAATGGTGATGGTGCGTCCAGTTACGGATGTCACCTGGCCGTCTTCTTCGGCAACGATGACCTGTCCAGAATCCAACGCGGCGCTGTATTCCATCCCAGTGGAGATTAACGGAATATCTGGGATCACCAGGGGGACAGCCTGCGCTTGCATGTTCGAACCCATCAAAGCCCGGCTGGCATCGTCATGCTCCAGGAACGGGATCAGGGCGGCAGAAATACCAACCACCTGATGTGGCGCTACATCCAGATAATTTATGTTCTCTGAGGAATAGAAATAGAACTTAGAGTGGAACCGGCATTCGATCTGGTCTTGTACAAATTCATGGTGCTCATTCAGAGACGCATTTGCCTGCGCGATAATGAACTTATCTTCGCGGTCCGCTGACAGGTAATCCACTTCGTCGGTCACGAAGGGTACGATGAGTATTTGAGCTTTGCCGGCTTTATGAAGTGCTTTAAACTGTTTCTCGGTGATCCGTTCACCTTTGGATACGATCACTTCACCAGACTTTGCATCGGTGAGTTCTTCCCGTGAGACACGGCCGATTAAGAGGGTATCTGATACCGGCAGCGACTTGGTAACGCGGCGATAGGGAGTTTCAATAAAGCCGTATTCATTTACGCGGGCGTACGAGGCAAGGCGGCCGATCAGACCGATGTTTGGACCTTCAGGAGTCTCGATCGGGCAGATCCGCCCATAATGGGAGTGGTGTACATCGCGGACGTCAAAACCGGCACGCTCACGCCGCAGACCACCCGGGCCCAGCGCTGAAAGTGTCCGTTTGTGGCGCAGCTCAGCCAGGGGGTTGGTTTGATCCATAAACTGGGAAAGCTGAGATGAACCGAAGAATTCGCGTAAGGCGGCTACCATCGGTCGGATATTGATTAGCGTGGTCGGGGTGATGTCTTCCTGATCGCGGATGGACATGCGTTCTTTGATCACACGTTCCATACGGCGCATACCGATACGCAGTTTGTTCTGTATGAGTTCGCCAACGGTTTTCACCCGACGATTTCCCAGATGGTCAATATCATCGGCCTGTTCAGTACCATTGTTGATGCGGATCATCCGCTTGACCAGTTCAACGATGTCTCGTTTGCTGATCGATCGGTGAGCGATCGGTATGTATTCTTGCAGGTCCAACTTCTGATTCAGTTTGTAACGGCCGACGCGTTCAAGGTCGTAATGGCGCTGATCGAACAGTTGCTCTTGGAGGAACTGTCTGGCATTATCCAGCGTGGCCGGGTCGCCCGGGCGCATCTTCTTGAAGAATTCTATCAATGCTGCCTGCGCAATGGTTTGCTTCTCGGTTACCTCCCAGGCTGGCTCTTGTTTCATGGAGGCGGTGATATACAGACGCTCGGCATTGTTATCCACATCCTGGAAGAGATCGATGATCTCTTCATCGGAACCGGTGGAAAGCAGGGTATCACCGAGGCCATCATCTACAGCCGCAAGGGCTCGCAGGAATACGGTAATGGGGACTGTGCGCTTACGGTTAAATTTGAGTATGATGTAATCATTCTTGCGGGTCTCGAATTCCATCCAGGCGCCGCGATCAGGGATCAGCTTCGCCATTGCCATTGGACGCCCGGTTGCCCGGTCGGCCTGGGCTTCAAAATAGACACCCGGCGAGCGGATCAACTGGGAAACGACCACACGCTCGGTACCATTAATAATGAAGGTGCCTTTATCAGTCATCTCGGGGAAATCGCCCAGGAAGATTTCTTGCTTCTTTGGTTCCGCGATTTCTGGCCCTGCCAGTAGTACCGAGACCCACAATGGAGAGGCATACGTCAGATCTTTCTCAACGCATTCTTCCATGCTGTGCTTGGGGGTCTCAAAGCGGTAAGCAAGTTCCCACTGGCGCGATTCATCGCTCTGGCTGGGGAAGAACAGCTTGATGCCCTTGTTGTAAGATTCGATCGGAGACAGCTCATGGAACAGGTCTTTGAGACCTTCTTCCTTGAGTCGTTGGAAAGATTCCAACTGTACGGAAATCAATTGTGGTAACGGTAGTCGAACGGGAATGCGGGCGTATGATTTATTCGGGATTAAATCAGGGGTCATGGACTTCTCCTGGTTTGAAGATCGGTTTGTAAATTTGACAAATAACCCTATTCTGGGTCTTAATAGCAAAAATCAATTATATCGAATGATAGTCATATAGTCAAGAAATATCCGAGACTTAATTTGACTGTCTTGTATCATCTTTGGGTCGATTTGACCCGACGACAGTTCAACGGTTGTTGCTCTTGCAAGAACCCTGCGCAGCATCACCTCCACAAAGAACACGTGCTGCTTCTCAGCATCCAGCGTATGGGTTATATTTAGTCAGTAAACCATTCGAACAACTAAGGAATTAACTATGCCCGTGGAAATTGGAATTACCGCCGAACTGAGCCACACTGTGCAAGAAAGCGATACTGCGCGCTTTTCGGGTGGAGATACACTGCCGCCTGTCTTCAGTACTCCCCTGGTCATCCGCTTGCTGGAACGAACCTCTCATCAGGCGATTTTGCCATCCCTGGATGCCGGGCAGGGAAGCGTTGGTGTGGTGGTAAACATCCGCCACCTGGCTGCCACGCCGGTTGGTTTCACTGTGAAGACTCGCGCGGAGGTGATCGCCGTGGACGGACGCAGGGTGCGCTTCAAGGTGGAAGCCTGGGATAACCTTGAAAAGATCGCGGAGGGTGAGCATGAGCGCTTTATTATCGATCTGGATCGTTTCGAGCAGAAGGTAACCCAGAAAGCGGCCAGCCTGAAATAATGCCCCTTCTCCGAAAGATCATCCCCCCTTTTTTTCCAACCAGGCTGCAGCTTTCTTAGGCAGGTCCACTACGGACCCCACCACCAGTTTGCAATGCGGGATGGAATCTAGAAACAGCCGCCCGTACTTCTTGGTTAAGATGCGCTGATCCAGCACGACTACAACACCGCGGTCGGATTGTGTGCGAATCAACCGGCCGAAGCCCTGCCGGAATTTTAAGATGGCTTCTGGCAGCTGGTATTCATTAAAGGCATCTTCGAAGGTTTCTGAGCGTGCGGCGATGATCGGGTCGGAGGGCACATCAAAGGGAAGCTTGACGATCACTACGACAGATAACGCTTCTCCCGGCACATCCACCCCCTCCCAGAAGGAACGCGTGCCGAGTAGAACTGCCTTCTCAGCGGATTTAAAATTATCCAGCAGGGTTGCGGCGGATGCCCCTTCCCCCTGTTCATAGACCTGGATGCCGCTGGTTGCCAACGCTGGCCCGATTGCCTGGGATGTCTTGCGCAGCTGGGCATACGAAGTGAACAAGATCAGCGCTCTGCCCTGTGTCTCTTTACACAGGCGGATGATGGCACTGCTGACCTCGTTCTGATGCCGGTCGCCATTGGTATGCTCAGCCACATCATTCACCAGGTATAGCATGGCAGCATTCTCATAATCGAAGGGGGAGCCGACAGCCAGGTCATCCGCATCTTCAGCGCTCAGCCGGCCTTTGATGTAGCTAAAATCACCGGCGGTTGCCAGCGTGGCCGAAGTGACGATGATGCTGTTCTTCTCATTCCACATATGTTTTTGCATCAACGGTCCGATATGCAGGGGAGCTGTTTGCAGGCTTAATCTGCCATTGGGTGTCAGTTCTACCCAGTAAATGCGGTCCGCATCCGGCCTGGTTACCAGCCCGTTCAGGTTCACATCGGCTTCCACTAACCGGCCAATCGCGTTCCCGAGCGAACCATGCGCATCCAGCATATCATCCGAAGGATTTTTCAAATTTTCGCCTACCCACTGGTAGATCTGATTCAGGGCTGTCAGTAATTGCTTGATCTCTTCATGCAGGTCATCCCAGATGATTTCCACCTGCGCCCAATCGGGCTGGGTGCGTGTGGCGGAGATGATACGCACCTGCTGTGAGTAGCTGCCTACATTCCGCCCTTCGCGCTGATCGCGCAGGAAATCATCGATGATCGAAAAGAACTGGCGCGTATCGTTTTCCACATGGTAGGCATGGTCTGTCGCTTCACGCACCAGCACTCCCTGCGCGGCAAAATCGGAGGGCGTGGAGCCGTTGCGCAATAATGTAAGGTAGCGGCCCAGAATGCCGGATGAGGAGCCGCCAATTTCTTTTAATAGCCGCTCAATATCCATCTGGCTGACCTTATAACTCAGGGCGCCGGTGGTGGCATCTTCCAGGTGGTGACCTTCATCCACGATCAGGTAGGAATATTCCGGCAGGACCCGGTTGCCGGTGGCGATATCCGCCAGCAGCAGGGCATGGTTCACCACCAGCAGATGGGCGCTCTGCGCTGCCAACCTGGCCTGATAGAAGGGGCATGACCCGCCGTGGGTCTTCATGCAGGTTTCCTGACGGCAGGCGTCATCATCCGCTGAAATTTTCGCCCAGGCATCCCGCTCAGCGGGCCCATTCAGGTTGATCTCGGTGCGGTCGCCTTTTCCTCCCTGATGCAGCCATACCAGCACTTTGGCGGTGACGCGCAGTTCATCAACCGATGCCGGGACGCGACCCCGGGCCATCTCTAACCGCCGCGGACAGAGATAATTGCCGCGTCCCTTCATGACGGCGAACCGCAGTTCCTGATCCAACGCGCGAGCCAGCTCGGGCAGGTCTTTCTGCATCAGCTGCTCTTGCAGGTTGATGGTATTGGTGGAGATGACGACGCGCGCATTGTTTTTCTGAGCCCACATGGCAGCTGGTACCAGGTAGGCAAAAGACTTTCCAATTCCCGTAGCCGCCTCTGCCAGCAGATGCCCGCCATCGTTGAAGGCACGCACAATGCTGCGCAATAGCTCCACTTGCTGGGAACGGTATTCAAACTGGTCAAAATTCTTTGAGAAGGTACCCCCATGTTCCAGTAGCGCGGCCACTTCATCGGCATCCAGCGGCTGCATCTCGCGGTTGGGCTGCAGCGGCGCGGCGCCTTCGGGCAGTGCTTTGAAGAAGGAAGCGTGCACCTCCCCGGCTTCCCGGGCGGTTACGGTCTGACGGCTTTTCAGGCGCAACGCGCTGGCGAAGGGACGTTTTCCCTGCCAGTCGAACGGTTCGGAAAGCCGGGTGATCTCGGCTAGCAGCGACAGGGGCAGCTCATCCACCCGCGCGAGCATTTTTTGAAAGACCTGCGCGGTGATCTGCGCGTCGTTGAGGGCGCGGTGCATTTCACCGGTGGGGATGCCAAGATACCCGGCCAGAAACGTCAGGTTGTAGCGGGTGGAATTTGGCAGCAGCACGCTGGCCAGCTCATAGGTATCGAGGCTCTCATTCTCCCGCAGGATGTTGTTGCGGCGCAGGAAGGACAGGTCGAAGTTAATGTTATGGCCAACGACGATCGCGTCTTCGGTAAAGACTGCCAGCTGACCGACGACATCCCGCACGTCGGGGGCTTTCATGACCATCGAATCTGTGATGCCCGTCAGCCGGGTGATGAGATCGGGGATCGGGCGGCGAGGGTTCACCAGGCTGGAGAATTCATCTTCCACGCGGTGTTCGTTGAAGCGCACCGCGCCCACTTCGATGATGACATCCCGCGCGGGGTCTAGCCCGGTGGTTTCGATATCGATGGCTACGTATGTGGTCATGGGTTGATTATATCAGCCAGCGCTCGGGGCTTTCCTCTGGATTTCTTACTGAATAACAAGACAGCCCCCCCTGTGTTCCCCCCATTGGCAATACAGCCCCCCTTGTGTTCCCCCCAAATGGCTGCGCAATTTGGGGGGAGGAAACGAGCAGCCATCATCTTCGAAATGGGGGGAGGGAAACACTGGACCCACCCGAATTTACGAGAGCATGGGGGTTAATGAGGTTTAGCCCCCTTCTTCTAACACCTGCTGGATCGCTTTGATGACTTCATCAATATTCTGCTCTACTTCATGATTCCAAAACCGTAAAACTCTATACCCTCGACTCTCCAGGAAGCACGTTCTCGCTGTATCGTACTCCAACTGTTCGGTATGTTGACCGCCATCCACTTCGATGATCAGATTCTTTTGGATGCAGCAGAAATCGGCTATGAATGGGCCGATGGCATGCTGCCTGCGAAAGCTGCACCCCTGGAGCCGGCCACCGCGCAGATAAAGCCAGAGTTTTAACTCTGCCGGGGTTTGTGAATGGCGCAGAACGATGGCTTTATGTTTGGTGATGTTGTTGGTTCGAAACCTCTTTGCCATGAGTTACCCCTCTTTATTATCTGATTATTTTCCCTGTGGGGACAATTTAGACAGCCCCCCTTGTGTTCCCCCCAAATGGCTGCGCAATTTGGGGGGAGGGAAACACTGGACCCGCAATGGCAAGACAGCCCCCCTGTATCCCCCCATTTTCTACAAAAATGGGGGGGAGGGAACGAGCAGCCATTATCTTCGAAAATGGGGGGAGGGAACGATGATTATGGTTATTCACCTGAACAAAAAACCACTATAATGCTAGGTATGTATACAATTCTGGGGAGATTTCATTGGCTCAACCTATGACAGGCACCACCGGGCGATCACAAGTTAAAACCAAACAGCGGGTAGCCGACCATGGCGAGGTGTTTACTGCCGAGCGTGAAGTGAATGCCATGCTGGATTTGGTCAAGCAGGAAACTGAACGCATTGACAGCCGTTTTCTGGAGCCGGCCTGCGGTGATGGGAATTTTTTGACAGAAATTCTACGCCGAAAACTGGCAGTCGTGAAAAGGATGTACAGAAAAAGCGTGATGGATTATGAAAAGTATGCTGTACTTGCCGCGACCAGTATCTACGGTGTAGATATCTTGCAAGACAATGTGGACGCCTGCCAGGCGCGCCTGTTCGAAATTTGGGACCAGGAATATCAGGAAGTCTGTGGGGACGCAGTTAACGAGGAATGCCGTGAAGCCGTTATTTTTATCCTTGAACGCAATATCTTATGTGGTGACGCGCTTTCCCTTAAAACTACCGATGGACAACCCATCATTTTTTCGGAATGGACCTTCATCTCAAACCATTTATTGAAGCGGCGGGACTTTCGCCTGGATGAAATGCTTGATGGCCATACCGAGCAAATGAGTATTTTCATGGATGGGTGGGAATACGATGAGGAGATTAAAGCCTACCTCCCAAAACCCATCAAAGAATTCGAGCCGATATATTACAGGAGGGTACCGGAGAATGGCTGATGATTTTTACAGCGGGTTATATAACCCAGACGTTCTGTCTTGCCTGGCAAACCTCTCGAACGACGAAGTTTTCACCCCGCCAGAAATTGCCAACCAGATGCTGGACCTGCTGCCGCAGGAGCTGTTTCAAGACCCAAGTACAAAATTTCTTGACCCGGCGTGCAAATCAGGTGTGTTTTTGCGGGAGATTGCCAAACGGCTGATCAAAGGATTGGAACCACAAATTCCCGAGCTGCAACAGCGCCTTGACCATATTTTTCAGCAGCAGCTGTACGGCATCGCCATCACCGAACTGACCAGCCTACTTGCGCGGCGCGGTGTATATTGCAGTAAATATCCCAACAGCATCTATTCGGTGACAATGTTTAAAGATGCAGAGGGTAATATTCGGTTTAAACGTATTAAACATCAATGGAAAGATGGCCGGTGTGTTTTTTGCGGCGCATCACAGGGACAATATGACCGGGATGTGGCTCTTGAAACCCATGCCTATGAACTGATTCACACCACCCGGCCGGAGGAGATTTTCAAAATGAAATTTGATGTGATTATCGGAAACCCGCCATATCAGTTGAGTGATGGGGGTGGAACAGGCACCAGTGCGAGACCTTTATACGACAAATTTGTAGAGCAAGCAAAAAAATTAAATCCGCGATATTTAACAATGATCATCCCTGCAAGATGGTATTCAGGTGGTAAAGGATTGGATGTATTTCGTGAAACGATGTTAAATGATCGACGGATCAGAAAAATAGTCGATTTTGAAAATAGTGATGATGTTTTCCATGGTGTTGATATTGCGGGTGGTATTTGTTTCTTCCTTTGGGATAGAGAAAACGTGGGGCTTTGTGAAATAACAAATTATTATGCGGGCGAAAGAGTTTCATCCGTGAGAGATTTAAATGAATATGATACTTTTATTCGACACGAAAAGGCGGTAGAAATTGTTAGAAAGGTCCAATTACAAAATCGAAAATATTTAAGTGATTTAGTATCAGTAAGACAGCCTTTCGGAATTACATCGACTTATATACCCACAAATCAGGGGATTCCTTGTTGGTATACACAAAAACAAGGTAAATTGTTTGCGAACAACAAAGATGTTAATGATAAAAATGGACTATTAAATAAATGGAAATTATTAATTCCAAAAGCTCCAATTGCTGGTCAAACCGATTTCTCTAAGCCTGTTGGCTTCTTCTATGACGGGAATGTGAGAATTGCAGAAATGGGAACGTGTTGCTCCGAATCGTGGCTTGTTGCTTGTGCTTTCGACACAGAGTTGGAAGTAATAGCGTTTAAATCCTACCTATTCACAAAAATTGCTCGATTTTTATTACTACAAACAGTAGTGTCACAAAATATAACAAAGAAAAATTTTTGTTTTGTTCCCGACCTTGGTAAGTATGAAGGAAAGTATACAGATGATATGCTTAGGGAAATGTGGGGTATTTCTGAAGAGGAATGGCTGTTTATAGATTCAAAAATATCAACTATAAACGGTGGTGAAAATGTCGAGTAACGAGTTCTTCCCCCAACGCCCGGAATCGCACCCGATGATCTACGCCTATTCCGACAGTAATCCGCAGTACAAGGGTTTATGGAAGATGGGTTATACCGAGAAAGAGGTTGAAAGACGTGTGAGCCAGCACAGTGCCACCAAAAGGCTGGACGGTTTAAGGGGGCAGGCATGAGGAATAAAAAGGGTCTCAAAGAAAGAGATATTCGTTCTTCTGCCGCTGAATATTTGACCTATGTCGCCGCCACAGGAGAGAAACCCGAAAGTGTGGAAATGCGCTATGAAGATGAAAACATCTGGCTCACTCAGAAAATGCTTGCCGCGCTTTATGACGTTGAGATTCACACCATCAATGAGCATATTTTGAAAATTTTTTCCGACGGCGAGCTGATGCCTGAGGCAACTATTCGGAATTTCCGAATAGTTCAAACCGAAGGGGAGCGGCAGGTAAGCCGTGAAATTAAACATTACAACCTGCAAATGGTCATTGCCGTGGGTTTTAAGGTAAATAATGAACGCGCCGTGCAGTTTCGTAAATGGGCAAACCAGATCGTAAGGGAATACACCATCAAAGGTTTTGCCATGGATGATGAGCGCTTGAAAAATGGCGGGACCATTCTGACCGATCAGTATTTTGAAGAGCAGCTCCAACGTATCCGCGAAATCCGTCTGAGCGAGCGGAAATTCTATCAAAAGATCACCGATATCTATGCAACCGCTATCGATTACGATGCGTCTGCAAATGCCACGCAGAGATTTTTCGCCACCGTCCAAAACAAGCTGCATTGGGCAATTCATGGACAGACGGCTTCTGAAGTGATTTTGGATCGAGCGAACGCCGGGAGAGAACATATGGGGTTGACCACCTGGAAAGATGCCCCGCATGGGAAAATTCAGAAATATGATGTATCCATAGCTAAAAACTATCTCACGGAATTTGAAATGCAGCAATTGCAGCGTCTGGTTTCTGCGTATTTAGATATTGCCGAAGATATGGCCATGCGGCACATTCCCATGACTATGCAAGATTGGGAAACTCGTTTGAATGGTTTTATTCAGGCTACAGACCGTGCCATCCTGCAGGATGCAGGGAAAGTGACAGCAGAAATCGCTAAAGCACACGCCGAAACCGAGTTTGAAAAATATCGAATTATCCAAGACAGGCTTTTTGAGTCTGACTTTGACAGGCAGCTGAAATTAAATGGAAAAATAAAAAAGAAAACAAAGGGTGTCGATCATGTCAGCGATGACTAAGATATCAGTGCGTTTTTTTGGCGACACTGAAGTCCGTGCCGTTTGGGATGAAGAAAAAGCCAAATGGTGGTTTAGCGTGGTAGATATCATCAGAGTTCTCACCGACAGCAAAAACCCACGCAAGTATTGGTCTGTTTTAAAGACGCGCATCAAGGATAAAAATCCGCAGTTGGCTACAAATTGTAGTCAACTGAAATTGATCGCGCGTGACGGGAAGAAGTATGCAACCGATTGCCTGCTTCAGGAGGATATTATTACCCTGGTGGAAAGTGTGCCGAGTAAAAAAACGACCGAGTTTATCAAATGGTTCCTATATAGCGATGAAACCATTGACGGGAAGAGCAAAACCAAAGCCTATACCTTGTTTGACAGTTCCTTATACGACACGCTGCAAGTCGGCACGGTCAATGGCCTGCGACAAATCCACGCTTACCTGTTCGGCGGTTTGTATGATTTTGCGGGGCAAATTCGAACGAAGAACATTTCAAAGGGCGGCTTTCACTTTGCTTCTGCGCAATTTTTGCAGGAAACGCTGAAAAGCATTGAAGCAATGCCTGAACGCACTTTTGATGAAATCATTGATAAATACGTGGAGATGAATGCAGCCCATCCGTTTATGGAGGGTAATGGAAGAAGTATGCGTATTTGGCTTGATCTGCTTTTGAAAAAGAGCATCCAGCGCTGCGTGGATTGGAGCCAGGTTGGCAAGAAAGCCTACCTTTCCGCCATGGAGCGGAGCGTAACCGATTCCGCACCGATCAAGGCGTTGCTCCGTTCCACTCTGACGGACCGAATCAACGACCGTGAGATGTTTATGAAGGGTGTGGATTATTCATATTACTACGAGCAGGAGGATGAAATCATGGAGGTTGATAGGCATGAGTAACGAGTTTTTCCCTCCACGCCCTGAATCGCACCCGATGATCTACGCCTATTCCGACAACAACCCACTATATCTGGGTTTATTGAAGGTGGGTTATACCGAGAAAGACGTGGTGAAACGCGTGGCGCAGCAATATCCCACCAAACGACCGGATGGACTGGTACCTTATATCATCGTGCTTTCTGAATCGGCTATGCGCAATGACGGTACCTGTTTTACCGATCATGATGTTCACCACATACTGCGAAAGAAAAGAGTCGACAACGTCGGCGGTGAATGGTATCGCTGCAGCGTAGAAGAGGTTCTGGCTGCCATTGTTGCCATCAAAACGGGTACATCCAATCTTGAAAACCGCACCCAGACCTTTGCCTTACGCCCAGAACAAAAAGAAGCCGTTGATAAAACTATCGAATACTTCACCGCGGTAAAAAAAGATTTCCCCGACCGCACCCCGAAGTTTTTGTGGAATGCCAAGATGCGCTTCGGCAAGACCTTTGCAGCTTATCATCTTGCCAGGCGCATGGGGCTAAAAAAGGTACTGGTGCTAACTTTTAAACCGGTAGTGGTAGCAGCCTGGGATGAAGACCTGATGACCCATGTGGATTTTGAGGGCTGGCAGTTCATCTGCCGCGGAGGTATGAAATACGAAGATGCTGACCCATCCCGTCCGATCGTGTGTTTTGGTTCATTTCAGGATTATCTGGGAACCAATGACCATGGCGGTATCAAGGCGAACAACGAATGGGTGCACGCCACCCATTGGGATCTGGTGATTTTTGACGAATACCATTTTGGGGCGTGGCGCGACAACGCGAAGGGTTTATTTGCGAAGCCAAACGAAGATGAAGACTACGATTTCGATCTGGAAAAATATAAAAAAGACGAAGCCGACAACGCCTACAATGAAACCTTTTTGCCCATCACTACCTCTTATTATTTATTTCTATCCGGTACACCGTTTCGCGCCATCAACAGTGGCGAGTTTATTGAGGAACAGATTTATAACTGGACTTATTCGGACGAACAGCAGGCCAAGGAAAACTGGGGCGATGCTTCGGATAACCCTTACGCTGCTCTGCCGCGCATGGTCATGCTGACTTACCGGATCCCGGACAGCATCCGCCAAATTGCCATCCAGGGGCAATATGATGAATTTGACTTGAATGTGTTTTTCTCAGCCAAGGGCAAGGGGAATGAAGCCAGATTCGTTTATGAAAATGAAGTGCAGAAATGGTTGGATTTGATCCGCGGGTCTTACCTTCCCGCCAGCGTGGATGACATGAAACTCGGGCAGGATAAACGTCCACCCATGCCATTTTCCCATACCCGATTATTGAATGTACTCTCGCATACTTTCTGGTTTCTACCCAATGTGGCTGCCTGTCACGCAATGGCAAATTTACTCGCACAGAAGCAGAATACCTTTTTTCATGATTATGGGATCAATGTTTGTGCAGGGTCGGGGGCCGGGACTGGTGTGGCAGCACTTGCCCCTGTGCAAAAATCCATGGGGGATCCTTTATCTTCTAAAACCATTACGCTTTCCTGCGGCAAGCTAACCACTGGTGTTACCGTCCGGCCGTGGACGGGCATCTTCATGCTACGTAATCTGAAAAGCCCGGAGACCTACTTTCAGGCGGCTTTCCGGGTGCAAAGCCCCTGGGAGATCACTACCGGCGCGGGCACAGGCGAAATCATGAAGCACGAATGCTACCTGTTCGACTTTGCTCTGGACCGAGCATTGAAGCAGATTTCTGATTACAGCTGCCGGCTGAATGTCAACGAGAGCAACCCAGAAAAGAAAGTTGCTGAGTTTATCAATTTTCTACCAGTGCTAGCCTACGATGGCAGCAGCATGAAGCAGATCAACGCGCAGGATGTACTGGATATTGCCACGGCGGGCACCTCGGCAACTCTGCTTGCCAAGCGATGGGAATCCGCGCTGCTGGTTAATGTGGATAATGAAACCCTGGCTCGCTTGATGGCGAATCAAGAGGCGATGGCTGCCCTGATGAGAATCGAGGGGTTCCGCAGCCTGAATTCCGACATCGAGACGATTATTAATAAATCGGAGGCGGTTAAGAAAGCAAAGAAAGACAGCACCGGCGATCTGACACCGAAGGAGAAAAAAAAGCTTTCCGATGAAGAAAAAGAATACAAATCGATGCGCAAACAGATTCAAGAAAAGCTGATCAAATTTGCTACCCGCATTCCGATTTTCATGTATTTGACCGACTACCGAGAAATCTCGCTCAAAGATGTGATCACCCAACTGGAACCGAGACTGTTCAAAAAGGTTACCGGCCTGGATGTTAAAGATTTTGAATTATTAGTTTCGTTGAATGTGTTCAATGGCTCACTCATGAATGATGCTGTTGTTAAATTCAGAAGGTATGAGGATTCAAGCCTGGCATACACAGGGATCGACCGCCATGCCGGCGAGGATATAGGGGGTTGGGATACGGTGTTGAGACGCAAGGAGTATGAAGCGCTGTACTATAATCAGCAATCCACTATGGAAACACCTGTCGGAAATTTTGGAGGTATTCCAGATACCCCTGCATCTTCTACTTCGGAAGAGGAGGAAATTTAAGAACCAGGGAACGAAACCCCAAGCTATACCTTCCATCACCTACCCGACCCGGAAAAGAAAATCCACGCCGAAAATGCCAGCTTCCGATCTAGTTCCGATCAGGTATGAGATACCATCCCAAGTTGCTGCGGAATCTGTGAAAAAAGAAATCAAACCGTCCATCGAACTATCTGGTGCGGTCATTGGGGTTACAGTACGGCATAAAACCTTTGGCAGCGGGAAAGTGATTGAATTAGCTCGTGGTTTTATCACAGTGGCATTTACTGATGGCGAAAAGAGATTTGAATTCCCCGCGGCATTTAACAATGGCTTTCTCACTTTTTAACCTGAGAGATTAGAACTGGAATCACTGCCACTGGCTGAATGATTGAAGACTTGAATTCTGATCGTGAACCAGGATTTCCATTAAATACTAATCATTCAATGGGATCCAATGGAAGGTAAATACAATGGATTATCAAAACCTCGTTCGAGATTTCGCAATCCGGACAAAGCAGAACCTGGAATTCATCCGACAGGTAGATGAAAGAAACGAATATCAGGTGTTCGAGGTGACGCAATTAATAAACTCTATGCTTGGTTTATTAGTTTTCCCAAAAGAACATTACTGGGATAAAATACCCGAGATCTCTATTGATGAAATGAAGGATACAGGTTGGCCGATTCCACAGCTTGTTGGGGATTCACCACAGATTAGTGGTTTAAGAGACTTGGTGCGGTATTTACGCAATGCGATTGCTCATTTCCATATCGAGTTCGTGGCAGATCCTTCAGGGCGAATTAACGGGGTCAGGGTGAAAAACATCTATCGCCAAGAAGTGATTTGGCATGCTGAGTTATCCATAACCGATCTTGAAATAATTACCATAAAATTTATTGATCTGTTAGAAAACTGAATTAGCAAGTCAATGCTTATCACTCATTCCACCTTTGGAATATTTTATATTTGTTACTAATAGGATGTTACACCTTGCACCCAGGTTGCAAGTGTGAGTTGGCATGTGGTTTTCCTCGCTGATATAATCATTTCATCCGGAGGTATGATGACGACTCACCGCATACACACTTTGGCCCAGTTGATGCAGCCCACGCGGCTGGACGCGATCGTATTGAACCCGGGGCCGGGGCTACTGGGGCTCAGCGGGCTGCACTTCCACCTGATGGAGCGCCCGACACTTTTTCTACTGGGGCGCGACGGGCGCACGGCGATGATCCTTTCCGCGCTGGAGGAGTTGAAAGCCAGGGAAAGCCTGCCCGGGCTGACCTGCTATACCTACAGCGATCACCCCGCCACCTGGTCCGAAGCCATCCGCGCGGCATTTATGGATTTTGATGCGAACATCCGCGTGCTGGGTGTGGAATCTGCCCGTATGCGACACCTGGAATTGACTTACATCCAAAACGCGCTGCCGGGGGTGGAAATTCTCTCTGCCGACGCGCAGCTTTCCGCGCTGCGCATCCACAAAGACGTAGAGGACATCGGACGGATGCGGCAGGCGGTGCAGATTGCCGAGCGCGCCTTGACTGAGACGCTGCACAGCATCCGCCCGGGGATCAGTGAGCGCGCGGTTGCCGGTGAACTGGCAGCGAATATGCTGCGGTTGGGGTCGGATGCCGAGCTGCCCTTTCCGCCGATCGTGGCGGCCGGGCCGAACAGCGCCAACCCGCATGCCGTGCCCTCTGAGCGCGCGCTGCAAACGGGTGACCTGGTGGTGATCGATTGGGGAGCCTCGTTCGGCGGTTATTTTTCAGACCTGACCCGCACGCTGGCGATCGGCAAGCTGGATGCGGAGTTATATACCATTTACGACGCGGTGAAAGCTGCCAACCGCGCGGGACGTGAAGCCGGACATCCCGGAGCCAGCTGCGGCGCGGTGGATGCTGCCGGCCGGCTGGTGATTGCTACAGCAGGCTACGCGCAGTTCTTTACTCACCGTATCGGTCACGGCCTGGGTCTGGAAGCGCATGAAGAACCGTACATGTTTGGTGAATCTACCCAGCTGCTGGAAGAAGGCATGGTGTACACCGTGGAGCCGGGGATTTACCTGCCGGGCAAAGGCGGTGTGCGCATCGAAGACGACATGGCAGTCACTGCAACCGGATCGACCTCCCTATCCAGCCTGCCGCGCGAATTGATCACCATCCCTGCGTGAGGAACCGATGACACGCGATTTAATGCTGGTGGCTATTTCTTTATTCTGCTGGGGGATCGGTGAAGGCATGTTCATTTACTTTCAGCCCATCTACCTGGAGCAGATGGGAGCCAGCCCGCTGCTGATCGGTACGATCCTGGGCGGGATGGGGATTTCGATGGCCCTGACGCAGATACCCGCCGGCTGGCTGGGTGATACGTTTGGCCGCCGCCCGCTGATGTGGATCTCGTGGTTTCTGGGTGCGGCCGCAACCACTGTGATGGCCGTGGCACCCGGACTGGCGGTTTTTAGCATCGGCTTGATTTTATACGGTTTATCTGCCTTCTCGATGGCACCGATGAACGCGTATATATCGAATGCCCGCGGCAGGTGGAGCATCGGACGCGCGCTCACTACCGTATCCGCAGCGTATAACCTTGGCGCGGTGATCGGGCCGATGGTTGGCGGCACCCTGGCGGATGAATACGGGATTCAACCCATTTATGCGGTGGCTGCGGTATTGTTCTTCATCGCGTCCATCATTGTTTTATTTATCCGCCGGCAGCCGGTGGAGCATCAACAGGCAGAGACATCGCGCTTCAACCTGGTGCGTAATCCACGCTTTATGCTACTGCTGGGAGTGTTGTTTCTGACGATGCTTTCTACTTACCTGCCACAGCCACTGACTTCGAATTTCTTAAAAACGGAACGAAACTTGAGTATGGGGCAGATCGGCACACTGGGTTCGATCGGATCTCTGGGGAACGCGCTGCTGGCGATCACACTGGGGCGCATCAATGCCTGGGCAGGTTTTTTAGCTGGGCAGGCAGCAGTGCTGCTGGCATCGCTCATCATCTGGAAAGGGACGGGCATGCCGTGGTATCTGCTGGGATACTTCTTCCTCGGGGGCATCCGCATTTGCAAGTCGCTTTCGATGGCACTCACCCGCCCGCTGATCCACCCGGCGCAAATGGGGGTGGCATACGGCTTTTTAGAAACAACCGGTTCACTGGCGATTATTGCCGCGCCCCCGATCGCTGGGGCATTGTATGAACGCGACCCCGCGCTGGTTTTTCCAGTGGCGGCTGTCTGCATCGGGGTGGTACTGGTGCTCAGCATAAAGTTCCTGCCCAGAGAGCACCATCCGCAGGAAGATCTGATCGTCACCCCGGAGAGGGAATAGAAATGACCCTGAAATTGACTCATTACGTGCTGGGGCCCCTGCAAAATAATACTCTGCTGCTGGTGGATGAAAGCAGCGCCGAGTGCGCGGTGGTGGACCCGGCTTTCGGTAGCAAGGAAGTATTGAAAGACATACAAGCACAGGGGTTGAAGCTAAGCCGAATTTTGATTTCACATGCCCATTTCGACCACATTGGCGGCGTGAACGAGCTGATCACCTGGCCTGCCGGCGGGATCGAATTACTGATGCACCCGGATGGGCTGCTGTTGTGGCAATCGGGCGGCGGCGCGGCAATCTACGGTTACGCATTTGATCCACCAGACTTGCAACCCCGCCCATTGCAACACGGTGAGACCATCCACCTGGGGGAGAGCGAGATCCACGTGTTACATACTCCGGGACATGCCCCCGGGCATACGGCGTTTTACCTGCCAGAGCTTTCCACCGCGCTGGTGGGTGACCTGATCTTTTATCATGGTGTCGGCCGCACCGACCTGCCGGGAGGGTCCGCGCGGGTATTGATCGAAAGCATCCGGCAGCAGATACTCACCCTGCCCCCTGAGACTGTGCTCATCCCCGGACACGGCCCGTTTACAACGGTAGCTGAAGAACTTGCTGAGAATCCTTTCCTGTAAGGGTTTAATATAGGTTAGGGATGTATAGAAACATCGAAACAATAGCAGAATATATACTAGACCACCAACCCGGTGCACCTGCTGAGGTTCGCCTATTACGTAATGTTTTTCAGCTCCCTGATACAGACCCTCGCCTTTGCGAAGCAACCAAAAGACTGACAACAAACCCAAAAGTTAATGACTTGCTATCTCACCAGGAATACAATGGAAGTTGGGGGCGTTTCCACTCGATGGATTCTCATATTTATAAAAAGTATCCTACAACAGAAACCGCGATTATGCGAATAGCATGCCTTGGTTTATCTAGTTCACACACAGCGGTTGCCAAACTGTGCGAATACTGCTCTGAACTCTACCTAAATAAAATCCCCTTTCCTGACCCACAGGAGCGCAATCCACGTTGGAGCGTAGGTATTCGTATGTTTATTGCCGGATCCATAGCACAATTGAATCCTGTTCTAGATGTGGTGATCAATGAAGCGACGTTTTGGTCTACTATTGCTTCTGAGGTTTTCAGTGATTCAGGATACTCACTCCAATCCGAACTCCGAGTATTTTCACATCTGCTAGGGGAGAAAGTTAATTTTCAATATCTACATTTGAATGGAAGATATCAAGCCCAGCTATTAGCTATTAATGCTCAGAATAATCCAGAAGCCAGTTGGATAGATCCATACCTACGATGGTGTTTTTCACTAAATTTGGGGCTTGGATATTTGGGAGTTGCATTGAGTCCTCCAAAGCTCGTCTCACCCCGATATATGGATCTATGGTTATGGTCTCATGAGATACTCTCCTGTTTTCAAAGTCATTGGTCTGTTCTTGCTAGTCCTGCTTTATCATGGCTCTGGGATCAAAGGGACGATGATGGATTATGGGATTTTGGAAAAACCAAAGGATATTGCCAAGCTTTTAATATTACTGATAAGAATTGCCCCATTCCCCCCTCAAAAGTTGAATGGAGTTTAAGGGTATTAAGGTTATTGCGAATAACAATGACATAGTATGAATGTTATTCTTTCGTGGTCCATTAGATATCCCGTATAATATGACAAGTATTATTGTCATTTCCATTACTATTTCATTCACCCAGATTCATTATTAGAATAGAAAGGGCCTTATGAGTCGCACCGTACTTATCACCGACACTGATAGCAGTATTCCTGCAGCGCTTGCTGAAAAGCACCAGATCATCCAGGTGCCGATTACCATCCATTTTGGTGAACAATCCTACACTACCGGGGTGGATATTGATGATGTAAAGGTTTTTGAACTGGTGGACCAGTTGAATCGCCTGCCAACGACCGCGGCGCCATCCCCGGGTGCCTTTGCGGAGGCTTATCGCAAGGCTTTCGAATCTGGAGCGGACAAGGTCATCTGTCTGGCTGTTTCCAGTAAGATCAGCGCCACGTACAGCTCCGCGGTGACCGCCAGTGAGATGTTCCCGGACAAGGACATCACCGTGATCGACACGCTTAACCTGAGCATGGGTCAGGGGTTGTTGGTTCTGGCAGCCGCGGACGCAATTCATGCCGGTAAAACTGCTGCCGATATTCAAGCCATGGTAAGCGATATGAATACCCGCATGCCACTGTACGGGCTGCTGCCATCCCTGAAATACCTGGCGATGAGCGGCAGGGTAGGAAAGCTGGCAGCCGGAATGGCAGATACCCTGAGCATCAAACCCATCCTGACGAACAATGCCGGTAAACTGGAACTGCTGGAAAAGACTCGCACGCAGAAGAAAGCTATCGCCCGCATGCTGGAACTGGCAACCACAGCTGCCGGGAACCGCAAGATCGAGCGTGCCGCCATGATCCATGTGAACAACCCAGAAGGGGCATTGGAACTGGAAAAAGAGCTGCGCGCCATCCTTCCGCTGCCTAAAGAAGTCATCCATGCAGGTTTCACACCCGGCCTTTCGGTGCATGCCGGTGCCGGAGTGGTTGGGTTCACCTTCCTGCTGGAGAAATAAACTACTCTGTTATAAGAACAGCCCCGGCATGCCGGGGCTGTTCTTGATTTCTTTGCTGGACAACGGCATTACTTGGCGAAATCCACCGCACGAGTTTCGCGGATGACTGTCACCTTGATCTGCCCGGGGTACTGCATGGTATCTTCGATCTTGCGGGCGATATCTCGAGCCAGTCGGGCGGCTTCGAGGTCATCAATGTCTTCGGGGCGCACAATGATGCGGACTTCACGACCCGCCTGAATCGCATAGCTTTGTTGGACGCCTTTGTAAGAATTGGCAATGTCTTCCAACGCACGCAGACGTTTGATGTACTGCTCCAGGTCTTCACGCCGCGCACCCGGCCGGGCACCGGAAATAGCATCCGCGGCTTCAACGATCACGGCTTCTACTGAATCCTGGTCCACCTCATGATGATGAGAAGCGATGGCATTCACGATCTTCGGGCCGACACCATAGCGTTTGGCAAATTCCGCACCCAGCATGGCATGTGTGCCGTCCACATTGTGATCCAGTGCTTTTCCGAGGTCGTGCAGCAACGCGCCGGCTTTAGAGATCTCGATGTTCGCGCCAAGCTCAGCTGCCAGGATGCCTGCGATTTTCGACACTTCAACCGCGTGGAAGAGCTGATTTTGGCCGTAGGATGTGCGATATTTGAGTCTTCCCAGTACTTTGGTTACTTCGGGGTGTAGCCCGGCGACGCCGGCTTCAAATGCGGCTTGATCTCCGGCTTCTGTGATGATGCGATCCACCTCGCGTTCGGTATCGCCAAGCACTTTTTCAATGTATGCCGGGTGGATGCGCCCATCCAGGATGAGCTTTTCAAGGCTGCGTCGGGCGATCTCACGGCGGACAGGGTCGAAGCAGGAGATGGTTACAGCTTCGGGCGTGTCATCCACGATAACATCCACACCGGCAGCCTGCTCAAAGGCGCGGATGTTGCGGCCATTGCGGCCAACGATGCGGCCTTTCATTTCTTCATTCGGGAGCACCACGACCGAGGTGACAACTTCCGCTACCTGGTCAGAGGCCACCCGCTGGATGGCATCCGCGATCAGTTCACGGGCACGGCGTTCTCCGTCCTCCCGGGCTTCTGTTTCGATCTGGCGGATGATGCGGGCCATATCCGCGCGGGCTTCTTTTTCTACTTCAGTCAGCAAGACCTGGCGAGCTTCTTCGACAGTCATCTGCCCAATCTTTTGCAGTTCTTCGAGCTGTTGAGCATACATCTTTTCGATGTCATTGGCGCGCTTATCCACGGCAGATTGACGTTTATTGATCGTTTGTTCGCGCAGTTCCAATTTCTCCACCCGCATATCCAGTTCACCGCGGCGTTTGTTCAAACGATCTTCTTCTCGGCTGATATCCGCACGGCGCCGGGAGACTTCCTCTTCAGAGCCCTTTAATACTTTGAGCGCATCATCCTTGGCCTGCATCTCGATGGACCGGGCATTTTCTTTTGCCCTCTGCAGGATCACTTCTGCTTTCTGCCCCTGTTCTTTTTGTTTCTTTTCCACCTGCGCCTTGTTGATCAGGTACCCCACCAGGAGACCGATCAACAACATGACTACCGGCAACAGGTACCCTAATAATTGCGCCTGTCCTTTCATAAACACCTCATTTATTCATCAGGATGGAGTTCGTGCCAGAGTCCCCGGGCGGTACTGAAACTAATACTTCCCGAAAATCCTTTGCGTGCCAGGTAGGCAGCACATTTTTGCACAAACTCTTTTGCGGGCAGATCGGTCCAGCGATTGAGTGATTTTCTGGCTGCAGCCAGAGCGCGGGGTTCATCCTCGCCTGCTAGCGCCATCGCCTGCTCAACCACCTTTTGATCTAACCCTTTCTGGTAAAGCTCATATCTCATCAGACGCTGCGAGCGTGGATGGAAAGCGATTCTGTCACTCACCCAGGCTTCAGCAAACCGTTGGTCGTCCAGTAATTGATTCTCCAGCAGGCGGACGACCACTTCCCGTACCTGCCCGGTGTCATATCCTTTTTGCAGCAGTCTTTTCTCGAGTTCTGCTGCGGTTCGCTGGCGGTATCCCAAAAGCCGTAGCGCAGATTGGTAGATCACTTCTGTTTCATCTGCGTGGAGGATCTTGCCGATCTCCGCATCACTCAGATCCTGGCCTATAGAAAGCCACGCTGCTGAGATTCGCTGCAGTCCAAACGCAAAAGCCCCATCCAGGTATACATTGATCCGGTTGGGGTTCCTTCGTTGTACTTTGAGCCCGGTGACCCTGCCAGCCATAACCACCTGCATATTACATGCCAGGACCGTGACCCGGGGATTGTGAATTGAAGAAAATGGATGGACGGCTTTAGTGCCGTTGGGTGAAACTGCTGCTTATGGTGTGCAATGCTTCCGCGCCAATATTGGTTCGGTCAGCATGTACCTGATATCAATGGGTGCCATAATCATCCAGTATTCGTTCCAGTCCATATCACCACAAAAAGCATGGTGCATTTCATTCAATCACAAGATGTTGCAAAGCCCTTCCCGGGCGGATCCAGTTAATCACTTATTAATATTATAACGGAAATCAGTTCAAAGTGCCAACATCCGAACCGTTTATGGATTCAATCACTAAACCCAATGGCCTTAAATAGGCAATTGATGACTGATATCCCTCAGCTGCTTCCGCGCTGTTCGCCATTCTGGGAAGTAACTAGCCACCAATTGCCAGAATTTCTGTGAGTGGGACATAATGCGCGTATGACAGAGTTCATGGATCAGCACATATTCCACCAGATCAGGTGGGAGAAGCAATAGCTTCATATTTAAATTGATATTTCCCGCAGCTGAGCAGCTTCCCCAACGTGTCCGCTGGTCGCGGATGGCAAGCGCATTGTACTGTAAACCCGTCCGACGACTTACGTGATCTAACCTTTGCGGCAAATAGTTCTTTGCCAGCTTTTTTAGCCAGGTTTTTAAAATCCGGATGACAGCCTGACGATCCTCCACCCTACCGCGGATCTCCAACACGCCGCTGCCTTGTTTTAATGTCATGCGGTTCCCTGCAGCAGGGATCAGGATGATCCGCCAGGATTGCCCAACCATTTGTAGATGAAGTCTCTCAGGGATTCCTTTTTCAACCGGGTGGTGGTTTTTACTTACCTTCTCCAGTGCATCCTGGATCCAATCTGCTTTTTGCGACAGGATGGCTGGTAAACGTCGAGGATCATATCCGGTTGGGATCGTCACCACCAAACCGGTTTCTAGCGTCACCCGCAGTGAAACTTGCCTGGCACGATGACTTACTTTGACCGTATACGCTGGGAGAACCGGGGGCATTTCATCTCTACCTGGCTGGAGGGGTGAGTTTAATGAGGTAAACATCGCGGTTGATTGCGCCAAACTTGTACTTATAATCCTCACTACCCCGCATGAAATCGAAATACTTCAGGCTGTTTTCATTTGCCCATTCGAGCAGATTACCCAACAATACCCAACCGGGGGAAAAATCGTATTGCTGCGGGTTCACCCCGGAATTATAGACAAACAACTGGTCCTCATAGAGGAATGAGAGATAGGCAGCAGAACGGGTTCCATCGATCTCGAGGAAACTGAGATGCAGCCATCTGTTTTGAAAGGCAGAACGGATGAGGCTGCGCAATTGCGCATCCATCGAAGGTGTTAGGAACGATTTCTTTTTATCATCGAGTGACATCAGGTGTATGAAAGCGGAGATCTCTTCCTCGAGAGCTTCAGCATGTTCCACCACAAACCAGCGATGCATGTGCCCACTGTGTTCGAGACGGCGCATTTTTCTTCGGATCTCATGGCGCTGTTTCTTATCAATACCCGCCAGATATTCCTCAAAACTACCGGGCAATTTAATCCGCGGGGCTGGTTGTAAATGTTCAGCGGAATAATACCAGCCCTTATCATTGGCGATCGATTCCAATCCGGTATATGTCGGGGAAGTACCCAGCAGGTTATATAGCCGTATCTCCTCCCAACCACGATCTTGCTCTATTGCAAGGTGATCCAATAATTCCGCCAGGAAGGTAGCATGTTCCTGTGGTGAGACGATCAGATCCAGGTAATCCATTATTTCATAACTGCCAAGTAACTGCAGGACACTGTGTCCATCTGCCAGTGTTGTGGTGAAGAGAGGTGCTGCTCCCACCAACCGGCTGCCATCGCGGGCAATATAAATTGCTAACTCCCCATCCGCCCATTCACCACCGCCCAGCCCTAACCACCAGGCACGTAGCATCTCATGACGCAAAAATGGCGCGCTGATCACTCCACGCGTCACCAATTCATTCCATTCCTGTTGCAAGGCATCCCAGCCTGACAGGTTAACAATCTTTGTATATGTGAACATGTTCTCCTGAAAAACCTATGGATTGATACGATGTGCATTATACCTTGCCTCGGACAACGCCAGCATGATTTTCTATATCAGCTGGTAAAATACTTGCAACTATATCCTTTGATATTATTCTCGCAACCTGGATATCAACCCTGTGTTTGACCTTAACCTCTACCCACTGTATATCAAAAATGGCACTGGCCAGCCCGCTTTGCCCGGTTTACGCTATCTCAGTTCACCAAAGAACTCTAGCCGAATCCGATCTGGAGATCAGGTAGTTTTATTAGCAAGCCCGGCACCAGGGGCTGAGATCACCGAAGACCGGCTGCAATCTGCCATTGATGCCGGTTTACGTGAATACTTCCAATCCACTGGCACAGTTACCAGCGGTATGAATAGCCTGGCGCTGGCTATGAATCACGCTATTCTTGATTTCAATCTCAAAGAAGGCGGATCGAATCAGTCTCTCGCGTCGCTCAATCTAGCAGTGCTGCATTCCGGACGTTTATATATCGGTCATGCCGGTCCAACCCACAGTTTTGTGCTTAGCCCCACAGGCTCACGACAATGTTTTGACCCGGAAAGTGGCCCTGGACTGGGATTGAGCAGAAGCGCAGTGCTGCGATTCTTTCTTGGTGATATCGGCCAGGATGAGTTCATCATCTTCTCGCCTGATCCACAAGCCACCTGGACGACTGCCAATCTCGGTGATCCACGCTCTCTCAGCCTGGATTTTCTCAAGCGTCGGTTATTGAATCAGGTGTCTCCAGATGCGCGAGCATTGCTGATTCAGGTACGCCCAGGCAATGGACGCCTGATTTTGCAGCAACCACTATCCCAAAATATTACCAGCGAACCCTCCGCCAAATCACCGATGGATGCACAGCAAGAGGTTGTTCCGAAGACACCCGCCCCAAACCATGCACCACGCATTCCGAATATGGCCGTCCCTTCTCGGACCGCCAACTCAAGTGATGAAATCCATGATTCCGGGCTTTCTCAACCGACTAACCGGCAGGAAATCACCCCTTCAGTCGGCGCTGTACCCGTACGGCCACTGAATTCACCCTCCCCCCAGAGGTCGGCTCCACAACCCTATGGGGGATCAGCTCAACCAGCTGATGATGATGAATTGTCTTACCGTGAGGCATTGCAGGAACTGGGCAATGATGCCCGCCAGGTTTTCAACCGCCTGACGGGGAAAAACCCGCGTACTGTTAAAACAGGCTCACCACACCCTGCATCTCAGATCCGATTCAAAGCTCCCAAAGGCGGTCCGATTGGGGATATGGCATCAGCCACTGGTTCAGCTGTTGGTGCTTCAGCGAATTTCAGTAAGCGAGCCATCCGGTCTGTCGGTGGCGCGGTGTGGGGTGGATTAGTGAAAATCGGGAGATACTTTGCGCCTGGTGGCGGTTTCAAGCCACCTGCCCTTCCCCCGGCTGCCATGATCTTGATTTCAGTCGCCATCCCACTGCTGGTGGTTGTCCTGGCAGCCAGTATGTACATGAACCGTGGAAAAACCAGCCAGTATGACTTCTACCTGGAACAGGCAAAAACTGCCGCCGCTCAAACAGCTACCATTTCTGATCCGACTGCCCAGAAAAATGCCTGGCAGAATGTCATCGATCTCCTGGACATGGCTAAGCGCTACGGCAGCGGAGAGGAAGCAGATCATTTGCGAGCCCAGGCGCTGAATGTCCTGGATGACCTTTCGGGGATAGCCCGGATTGAGTTCGAACCAGCCATTGTGGATGGCTTGCCGGGAAGTGTGAATATCACGCGAATGCTTTCTTCCACTACGGAGCTTTACCTGCTTGATTCAAATAGCGGGCAGATCTTACGCGCTGTCCTGACGGGTAAAGGCTATGAATTGGATCCTACCTTTAATTGTGCACCCGGCCCGTTCGGATCTTACGTTGTGGAACCTTTCGTCGATTTTACCCTTTTACCGAAAGGCAACAGCCTGAATGCCAATCTGGCAGCCGTTGATGGACGCGGCAACCTGGTTTATTGCACTGCGGGAGAAATGGCTACATCCATGACTTTAATCTCACCCGATACCGGTTGGGGAGAAATCAGTTCGATCACATATGACAGCACTCGTCTCTACATTCTGGATGTTCAGAACAATTCCCTCTATATTTACCAAGGCGGTGTTGGCGCATATATCAACAAGCCCGATTCTTTCTTTGACCAATCTTCTCCAGCCATGCAAAACGCAGCTGGTATGGCGATCAATGGAAATGATCTGTATTTGCTATACGAAGATGGACATATGGCAATTTGCACCTACAGCCAGGTGTACGGAGCGGATACTAAATGCAAGGATCCCTCGCCCTATTCGATGAAAGTTAATGGGGATACAAAAAAGCCCGTGACAATGCCTGATTCGAATCTGACACAGTTACAGTACAGTCAACCCCCCGACCCATCGATCTACATGATGGATTCAACCGGTCAATCTCTGTATCATTTTTCGCTGCGCTTATCCCTACAGAAAAAATTGGCGATGCAATCTGGAGACCCTTTCCGCCTTTCTGACAGCCCCGCCACTGCTTTCACGGTTAACCCGGGGAAGGTTTTGTTTATAGCCTTTGGGAATAAAGTCTTTACCGGCGTGGAGCCGTAATCAGATTTAACTCAATAACCCAAATCGCCTTCCATTGAGCGGCTCTTCGTTTTACGCGGGCCGCTCTTTGATTCGTTCCTCCGATGATATGGTGGGACATCCAATTCCACGATGCGACATAATTTGCGGTCGGATATACGGGTTAATAAGCGCTCATCCAGTTTATCCAGATTGGAAGACGACGTAACAACCGTTGGTAATTTTGCATCGTACCGGTTAGTAAACAGCTGCTCAAGTTTTTCTTTAACCCAGGGGGATGAATTTTGCGCGCCGAGATCATCCAGGATCAACATCGGTGAGGACTTGATCTCATCGAAGCGCTGATCATAGGATTCCCGGCTCTCAGGGTGGAAAGTTGACCGGAGGTGATCCATCAGATCCGGGACACTGATGAAAAGTGGCGGAAGGCCGGCAGTCGCGCTGAAGTTACCAATCGCCGCAGCCAGGTGAGTTTTACCCGTACCATATTGTCCTGTGAACACCAACCACCCTTGCGGTGCCGCTGCGTAACGGCGAGCTTCTTCCAATGCCTGCCGCAGGGAAGCCTGTGAACCGGCGGGTAATTTTTCGCTGCTGCGTAAATCGAATGTTTCGAATGTCTGTCCCAGATGGAGACTTAAGGATGATAATGCCGAGTGCGCACCCATAGCTTTCGGATTACGATAATCCGGAGCATTGATAAAAATCCGCTGCACCAATTCCGGATCCTGCAGGCGGGATTGAATGCGATTCTCGATGGTTTCTACTGGTCGATTCGAAGTTATCACAAGCGGCAATCTGTTGATATAGCGATAATTCAATATCTGGAATAGTTTTTCCTGAGACCACGGAGTGGCATTTTCGGTGCCAAAATCATCCAGCACCAGCAGGCGGATATTTCGGATTTCTTCAAACCTGGCTTCATAGGTCGTTTCGGGATCAGCATACGCAAAGCGCAGCCAATCCAACAGGTCTGGCGCGGTGAGGAAGAGTGTGGGTACACCCAGCGATACAGCCTGATTGGCAATCGCCGCTGCCAGGTGCGTTTTTCCGCAACCGTACTTTCCGGTAATCAACAGCCAGCCTTCCAGATGAGCAGCAAAACGCTGGCAACTGTTGTATGCTGCTTCCAGAGAGAGTGCTTCTCCGGGGTTCAAGGTACCTTCTTTCCCCCGTGGGATAAAGGTTTCGAAGGTGTACTGGGTTAAGTTATCCAGATTGGCAAATTCGTACAAGCGGCGATGCGCAGCACGAGTCAATTCTTCCCGACGACATTCGCAGACTTCCACTTTGCCGAAGTTCGGATCGTTGAGCGGCAGATCTCTGCGGTAATAACCCATTCCATGACAGATCGGACAATCTGGATTTCCGGTTGTGAGTATTTCGGGACGTGGATTCTCCCCATCACGGGAAAGCTGACCCATGCCGGCCGCCAAATTACGGATCGTCTCATCAATATTTGCCATTCCGACCTCTTTCGCGCCAATTTTCCAAAATGCGCTGAATGTATGCCCATCGGCGGACATTATTCTTGACTGCTTCGTTTATCGCTTCGGCGACCCATTCTGCCGGGTATTCATCCAATGCGAGTTTCAGCTGCTCTGCCAGGAGCGGTGTCAATAGCCCAATATTCTCTTCATACAATTTGAACACTTCCGGCTGGGCGAGATGTAACGGTGTGGTCTGTAAGGAATCTGCCCGGGGTGCCCACTTGCCCTGGATGAAGGCTGACACTGCCGCCTGTCCGCGAGTGGTATTGACCAGATAGTACCGATCCATCTCACCCTGCGGGATGATTTCCAGTAGCGCTTTGTGTTCCACAGCCTGTTCCAGAATAGGCAACAGGGTGGTTGGCAATTCCTCTTGCGACACATTCAAAAGGGTAGCCAGCTGGCTATCAGTTTTCAGGTTTTTAAGAGAAAGGACTCGGACCTCCCCTTCCATTTGCTGTACCGCCCAGAGTGCATAAATGAAAAGTTTGATCTCTTGTGGGTTCTGCAGGATAGGAAGCAATTCGGTGACGAATGCTTCAGGCACATTCACCATGCGTACCACACCGCTGGTGAAACCGCCGAATGGCTTCGGGTTTTGAGACGACCCAGGCATTATTGTTGATCCCGGGTGGATGCGTTATCGAAGCGAGCCAAATGGGGGAAGAAAATCACCTGGATCCCGTTGTGAGTTGGCCCATTTCGGTGCTTGGCCACGATGATCTCCGCCAGGGAAGATGGCTGGCTACTTTTTTCGAGCGCATCCGGCCTGTGAATGAACATGACAATATCCGCATCCTGCTCCAGGCTGCCGGATTCCCGCAGGTCAGAGAGCATCGGTCGTTTATCGGACCGTTGTTCCACGGCGCGGGAAAGTTGTGCTGCAGCCAATACAGGCACATTGAGTTCTCTGGCCATAACTTTCAGGTAGCGGGAGATGCTAGAAACCTCCTGTACCCGGTTATCGGTGCGGGTATCGCCCGTCATTAATTGCAAGTAATCCACTATGATCAGGTCCAGGTTATATTCCATGTGCAAGCGCCGGCATTTGGTGCGCATCTGCAGCGGTGTGATCGCGGGGGTATCATCCAAAAAGATCGTGCACTGTTCGAAATCCGTCAGGGCATTCGTGAAGCGGCTCCATTCATCTTCCGAGAGTCTCCCGCGGCGAAATTTTTGCGATTCGATTCCGGTATACTGCGTGATGAACCTCTGTGCGAGCTGCTCTTTTGACATTTCCAGCGAGAACATAGCGATATGTTTATGATATTTCATGGCAGCAGTTCTGGCTGCGCCAATGAGGAAGCCTGTCTTCCCCATTCCTGGTCGGCCTGCAACGATCAGAAGATCGGATTTCTGCAGGCCACCGAGCAGGGTATCAAGGTCTTTCAAGCCCGTTGGAACCCCAAAGAATTCTTCGCTTTGCTGTGCCAACCCGGTGACGTGGTCGTAGTAATCATTCATCACTGAAGTAAGCGGGCGTGTATCCTGCTGTCCGTGCCGTTCACTGATGGCAAAGATGCCCTTTTCGGCATCATCGATCACGATCTTCAGGGGTTTTTCCTGATCCAATGCCAACTTTGCCACGTCATTTGCCGCGGAGAGCAAACGCCGACGGACAGCATATTCTTCCACGATATGGGCATAAGACACCGCATTCAAGGCGCTGGGTACGCGAGAGGTCAGCATGGTCAGATAGGCGGGTCCGCCTAATTCCACCAACTGGTTCTGCGCCGAAAGATGTTCAGTCAGTGTGAGCATATCCACGGGAACGCGATTTTCGACCAAGCGGGCAATGGCAGTCCATACCCAACGATTCCGGTGGATGTAAAAGTCTTCACCATTGATGAACTGCACCACCTCATTGAATACTTCAGGATCGATCAGTATAGATCCCAGTAGCGATTCTTCCGCATCCCGGTTATGAGGGATGGTTTGAAGTTCGGATGGATGCTCGTCGTTCTGGTCTGGTATGTCTGGCATGTCGGTCACTCCCGAGAAAGGTTAGCAGTCATTCATTATCATCATCTCCCGGGGTGATATCTTCCCCGGGCGTGGAGTTATCCAGGTTGAGTTTATTGATGTAATCTTCAAAAAGCGACAGTGAACCTGCATCCGCTGCAGGGATATCCGCCTGCCCACCTGAGATCTCATCAGACAGTTTCGCAGCCGCGGTGATATCTGGATCTGGGCGAATGCCGGCCTTCTCGAGAACTTCGGTATCGACGAACATCGGGATGTGTGCGCGCAAGGCCAGCGCGATGGCATCACTTGGGCGGGCATCCACCTCGACCGGGGTATCGTTTAAATCCGCTCGGATGCGGGCATAGTAGACGTCACTGCGCAGTGTATGGATTTCAACTTGGATCAGGGAAGCTTGCAGCGCCCGAAAGGTGGAGAGCAGGAGATCATGGGTAAGTGGACGGGCCACCTCGACTTCTTGCAGGGCAATTGTAATGGCTTCTGCTTCGTAAGGCCCGATCCATATGGGCAGGTAGCGATCCACTTCTTTGCTGTAGAGAACTACCACGCGCTGTGAATTCGTCAGGGAGACCTTCAAGCTTTCTATTACAACTTCTACCAGTTTGCCCATCCACTCCTCCAGTATTAATAAGGCAGAGAAACCATTATATATACCATTATAACAAAGGCAAGTCATTCTCCCCGGATCCCCCGAATTTCTTAATAAAGCGCGATGATATAATAGCAACGTACCGCAGCCCCTCATCCGTACTTGCACCCCAAAAACCAGGAGGTTATTATGGAACCGTTGAACTTACCAGGCCCGAAGGCCCGTGCGCTGGTGGAACGCGATCAAGCTGTCATTTCTCCTTCTTACCCACGCGGGTATCCATTTGTTATGAGCCATGGTAAAGGGACCCAGGTTTGGGATGTAGATGACAACCGCTTTTTAGATTTTGCTGCGGGTATCGCGGTCACATCGACCGGCCACAGCCATCCGGCAGTCGTGCAAGCCATTCAGGAACAAGCTGCCAAGTTCATTCATATTTCTTCCGACTTTTATCATCAAAAATGGGTGGAGCTGGCTGAAAAGCTGGATCTGATCGCACCTTTCAAAGAAGATGCCATTTCTTTCATGACCAATTCTGGTACAGAGAGCGTGGAGGCTGCCATCAAACTGGCGCGTTATCATACAGAACGGACCGAGTTTATCGGATTTCTTGGTGGTTTCCACGGGAGGACTATGGGCGCTGTCACTTTCACTGCCAGTAAATCCTCTTACCATAAGGGGTTTTACCCGATGATGAGCGGTGTGGTTCATGCGCCTTTTCCAGATCCTTACCATCCAATCTTACACAGCCACCATCAGGAAGATTATGGTGTAGCTGTTGTTCGCTATATTGAAGAGCAGATCCTTGGAAGGATCGTCCCGGCAGATGATATTGCCGGCATTCTGGTGGAGCCCATACAGGGAGAAGGCGGTTACATCATACCTCCGCCCGGGTTCTTCCCCGCTTTGCGGAGGTTATGCGACCGCCACGGTATTTTATTGATTGCTGATGAAGTTCAAGCAGGTATGGGTCGGACGGGTAAATGGTGGTCCATTCAGAATTTCGGCGTGGAACCAGATATCATCTGCACAGCGAAAGGCATTGCCTCTGGTATGCCGCTTGGAGCTATGATCGCGCGAAAAAGCATTGTGGATTGGCCTCGCGGTTCCCACGGAAATACTTATGGCGGCAATCCAATCTCCTGCGCAGCCGCACTTGCCACGCTTGAATTGTTGGAAAATGGCATGATGGAAAACGCGCATACCGTAGGTACGTTCGCGATGCGCCAACTGGAAGAAATAGCCTCACGACATCCATCCATTGGCCAGGTGCGGGGTATTGGTTTGATGATTGGGATTGAATTTGTGAAGGATGGTGAGACTCACACAGCAGATGCAGCAATTCGCGATGCTGTGGTGGATCTGGCTTTCGAGCGCGGGCTTCTGCTGCTTGGGTGCGGTAAGAGTGTCATTCGCATCTCGCCACCTCTTTGCATCACAGCGGAAGAAATGAGTGAAGGGTTGGCCATTCTGGATGAGGCCATTCAGTTGGCGGAGGTTAACCGCTGAGATGCTACCAGATTTTCGCGTTCGCCAGCGCGATTACCTGCTGGAGATCGCCCGGGCATTAACCGAAGAACTGGATCTGGATAAACTCCTCAATCGCATTCTGGCTATCGCATTGGAGATGCTTTCAGGGCAGGCTGGGCTGATTGCCCTGCGTGAAACCGGCGGCGGCTGGCGGGTATCTGCCGCACACGGCGTGGCTGCCTCTTTTATCCGTTTTCTGGAACCCTTCTTAAAACAGATCCCCGAACAGGAAGACCCGGCCGCATCCGAACTACCTGCCATCCAGCGCATCATCCGTGAGATCAGTACTCTGGCCAGTTTCGGGTTGATTACCGGTTTTGGTCTGCCACTGGTGGCGCGTGGGAATGTGATTGGGGTGATTTTTATCTTCCGCAGTTACCAGGGGCAATTTTCGGGCAACGAACGCGCGCTTCTGAAAAGCTTTGCCGATCAGGCAGCCGTGGCGGTATCCAATGCGCAACTGTATCGGATGGTGACAGAAGAAAAGCATCGCATGGATTTATTGCTGGATTCCGCAGCAGATGGCATGCTCGTCCTTTCGCCGGCACTGGGAATCTTGCGAGCCAACCCATCCTTCCTGGCACTGACCCACCGCGAATTGAACGATGTGATCGAGGTATCCCATCAAGCGATTGTGCAATGGACACAACCACCAACGGGTATGTCATTGGAAAAAGCTGTGGCTAATGGTTGGCCCCTGAGCCAGAAAGCCTATCTGTATGTAGAAGGTGATCTGATTCGCCCGGAACCATACCCCCCGCTGCCTGTGGGAATCACCTACGCGCCTTTATTGAATGCCGAGGGTGGGCTTTTGAACATCATTGCCACCGTCCGCGATATTACGCGTTTCAGGGAAGCGGATGAATTAAAAAGCACCTTCATCAGTATCATCAGCCATGAACTCAAGACTCCGGTTGCCCTTATCAAGGGATACGTATCCACTCTGCGGCGCAAAGATGCAGCCTGGGATCCTGGCATCGTGGAAGATAGCCTGGCGGTGATCGAGGAGGAGACAGATCGATTAACCGGGTTGATCGAAGATTTGTTGGATTCGACCAGGCTGCAATCGGGCGGATTATCCTTAAAGCGGACTGATGTCTCGATCCCAGACCTGGCAATACACCTGGCAGACCGGTTTCGCAACCAATCACCATCCCACAAGTTCACGAGCGACTTTCCGGCTGACCTTCCGATCATACTGGCGGATGAACAACGGCTGCGGCAGGTATTAAGCAATTTGATCACCAACGCCATCAAATATTCCTCAGAGGGTGAAATTCGGATATCAGGGCGGGTTCGGCCGCATGAGGTTATCATCAGTGTCCGGGATGACGGCCCAGGGATTAGTACACAGGACATCCCCCACGTTTTTGACCGATTCTATCGTGGACCGGATGCTGCCAGAAATACCAAAGGGGCTGGTCTGGGGCTATACCTGGCACGCTCGATTATCGAAGCACATGGCGGCCGAATCTGGGTAGAAAAGCATGACACCGAACGGGGAGCCACCATCAGTTTTTCTTTACCGAGCTGATAGAGCTCATTGCGGGATGGTATAATTTTTACATTCCATTTATTTAATAGAAAAGAGAACGATCATGCCACCTACCCGCACATCCTGCCCGCGTTGCCGGCAGCCAGTTACCGCCGAGATTACTCAGTTGTTCGATACAAATCAAGACCCACAGGCCAAACAAAAGATATTATCTGGCCAGTACAATCTGGTGAACTGCCCAAGCTGCGGGTACCAGGGGAATTTGCCATCCCCGTTGGTATACCACGACCCTGACAAAGAGTTACTCCTCACCTTCTTCCCCCCAGAGCTGGGTTTGCCGGTGAATGAACAGGAAAAGCTGATTGGACCATTGATCACTCAAGCAGTGAATAAATTGCCAGCTGAAAAAAGGAAAGGCTACCTTTTACGTCCACAGACCATGTTTACCATGAAACTGTTGATCGAAAAGGTGTTGGAAGGCGAAGGGATCACCAAGGAAATGATCGAACGGCAGGAAAAGCAGGTGGGGCTCATCCGCGAGATGATGACTACCGCGGATGAAGGGCTGCCTTCTGTGATCACCCGAGAACCTGAGTTGATCGATGAAGGGTTTTTTAACCTGTTCAGCCATCTGCTGGAATCTGCTGCGGGTGCCAATGACAAAGCCAGTGTTGAAAAACTAGCCGCCATCGAGAAACACCTGCTGGAACACACCCACATTGGCCGTGAGATGAAACAGCAGGCAGAGGAAGCCGAAGCAGCTGTCAGATCTTTACAGGAAGCCAGCAAAGACGGATTGACACGGGAAAAATTACTCGAGTTGGTTGTTTCCGCACCTGGTGACGCCCGCCTGGCTGCCATTGTCCGCATGACGCGTTCAGGGTTAGATTACGCTTTCTTCCAGATGCTGACCGACCGCATTGTCGCATCCACGGAGGAGGAAAAGAACAGGCTGACGGTTGTGCGCGAGAAAGTTCTTGGCATGATCGAAGCCATCGACCGAGAATTGGAAGCGCAGGCCAGCCAGATGGACCAGCTGTTGGAGAAGATCCTCACCTCTAATGATATTCCACGAGTAATGGAGCAGATCCTGCCAGCTATCAACGAGGTATTCGTTCAGGTATTACGGGCCAAGCTGGATGCCGCTCAGAAATCAAACGACCCGGCAAGGTTGGCAAAACTAAACCAGATTGTGGATGCAATTCAAAAAGCATCCGCCCCACCGCCAGAGTATGCTCTGGTAGAACAGCTGTTGGATGCGCCTGATGAAACCGCAATGGAAAAGCTGTTGGATGCCCACCCGGAACTGGTGACTCCCGAACTAAGCCAGCTGATACCCGGGTTGGTGGCACAAGCTGAGGATCCCCAGCATCCGGAAGATCCACGGGTGATCGAAAAATTGCGCCAAATCAACCGGATCTTACTGAAGCGTTCCATGCGATCGGGTTTAACTCAGGCGCAATAATCACGGAGGTGACTATGTCTGTTGATGAGAAAAACTTTCGCGAAGCGATGCGATTCTGGACGACCGGTGTATCGATCGTCACCACCTGGCTGGGTGGATTGCAGCGCGGTCTGACTGTTAGCTCTTTCACCTCGGTTTCAGTTGTCCCGCCCGTTGTACTGGTTTCCATCAACCGTTTTTCCCGCTCTCACCAGTTAATCCAACAGTCAGGAATTTTTGCTGTGACCATTCTGGAAACGAGCCAGCAAGCACTTTCGGCACGGTTCGCCGGACAGGTACCCGAAGAAGAAGATCGCTTTACCGGCGTAGCCACCCATACTCTGGCTACCGGCTGCCCGATTTTTGAAGGCGGCGTGGCAAGTTTCGATTGCCGTGTCATTCAATCCTTTGATATCGGCGACAATACGATCTTCTTCGGTGAAGTACTGGCAGCAGAATACAACGAGCAGTTACAGCCATTGCTCTATTCCAACCGGACTTATCATTCCCTGAAGGGTGAATAACCTTGGCTCTTACAGACGCTGAGAAGGCCATTTTATTGCGCATTGCCCGTGATTCCATGACCACTGCGGTAGAAGGGGCTACTCTACCGCAATTCGACCTAAACGCTTTGCCCGAAGCGTTACGCGCGGATGGTGCTTCTTTTGTGACCCTCTCGGTTGGGGGAGCGCTGCGGGGTTGTATTGGCACTTTGGAGGCGTATCAAGCCCTTGCGTTGGATGTCGCACTGCGGGCGGCAGAGGCTGCACTGGAAGACCCGCGCTTTTCACCGGTCTTACCAGCCGAGTTACCTCACATTCATATTGAAGTATCGCGACTGACTACCCCGGCACCCCTGACGTACCAGACCCCTGATGAATTAATCACCGCGCTGCGTCCGGGGATCGATGGTGTCGTCTTACGGGATGGCCCGCATCGCGCGACCTTTCTACCACAGGTTTGGTCTCAATTAGCAGAGCCTGGCCATTTTTTAGATCAATTATGTTATAAAATGGGCTCGCAACCGGCTCTCTGGCGGGAGGGCCATCCACAAGTGCTGACGTACCAGGTGGAAGAATTCCATGAATAAAAAAATAGAGGCTCCGGAAACCGGAGCCTCCATTATTGAGGACCAAAATTAGAGCACTTCTTCGCTGGCAAGATTATGCGCCTGTCCGTAGAAATGCGCGCTCCCAAGCATGATGTACGCCATGGACACAGCCATCCCAAACAGGGAACCAATTAATAAGGCAATGGCTCCTACTGATGTCAGGATAGAACTGGCGATGCCCCCCACGATGCCCAGGAGGAGGACACCCAGGAACGATAGAATATAGGGTGCAGGTTTTTTAAAGACTGTCTTGAATACTTCTTTGAACTGTATGGCTTCTTTGATATCCGTATTTTTCGCGAAACGGGCATAGATCTCAGGAGTGATCACTGCCAGGATGATGCCATAGATCACCATGAACAAGCCAACACAACCCAGCAATAAAACCGTAACGATGGCGCCGGCACTCGACGCAATATCATTCCCGTTATAAGCCAGTACGCCGGTACTAATCGCAACAATAGTAATAATGATCGATAAGAGGATCACCGGAATGGAGTAGAAGAGGTTCACAACCCAAAATTTTAAGCCATCCATGAACTGACGGCCAATATCCAGGGTTGGGATGGTAGGCGTTTCTTTGTTGATCACCTGTCGGACAACATCCAGGGTGATTCCAACAAAAACGACCGACATGAAGAGAGTTCCGAGAACTGGCACCAGGTTGGCGAAACCCAGCAAGCCCAACATAGCCAATTTTTTCAGCCAGTCGGGATCATCAAAGATAAAGGTGAAAGGTTTTGCGAAATCCATTTTAATCTCCTTGGTTGGATCAGGTGGCACCCGGACGACAGGTGCCTTCATTGGATAATACGGATTACCGGCCAGCCAGTTGCAGGTTCAGCAATATTAGAACTGAACGTGTCTGGCTACGTTAAGAACAAAAATCGTTGCGCGTTTCTGGCTGGGATCCGATTGAATGGAGCAGGTATCCCGTATGAGCTGCAAAGCCTGGTCTACCTGGTCATCCGCGACACCGGTCAACAGAGTGGATGATCCACGCCGGAGAAAACCCCCGGTTGAAGCTATGAGGGTCACCCTGAAATTCATACTGGTGAGCGCCCGGGAGACGGGTTCGGTGTCGTGATCTTGGACAATGGCAATGATCATCTTCATGGTTAGATCTCCTCAAAATGCTCCACTTCCAGGGAAAAGATGGCAGCCCCCCCAATGGTTACCGGAGTTGGCGCAGGCAGCGGTAGAGGTGCGCTCTCAAGTGGGATGGAGATATATTCGACCCGCTGACGGCAATTTTTACGCAGCAGCTGCACGGCCTGATCTTCGGATGCGGGCTGAATACCTGCGATCAAGGTGGCATTCCGTCGACCCAGGAAACCACCTATGCTCGGGAGACGGATCACCTGAGCGCCAATCCCTTCCAGGGCTTCGGAGGCATTCTCCGCATCCTGCGCCTGCACAACCGCGATCAGCATTCTGTACGGAATATCGGCTGCCATGCTCATCCTTTCTTCGCATTTACACACGAACATCAAAGATCCTGGGGGATCTTCAATATCATTATATCCAAGGAGCAGATTTATGCAATTATCCGTATCAGCAACGCTGCGCATCAAACCTCTTCGCTCAGTGCTGTGAGGTGTATGCTACAATTTGCAAAGGATGGAGGTTGCATGACTATTGACCCGGCAAATCAAGACCCGCGTGAGGAGGATGCTGTCCGGCGATTCAAGCGTATCTCTGAAAACTCCACAGAACCGGAAACCCCGCCGTCCAGCACATCCTCTGAGGAAATTGGGAGTGAGGGAACCAACCTGACCGCATGGTTATCCCGCGAGGGGGATGAGCCGTTGGAAGATGACACCCCGACTTATCCTTTGCAGGCATCTGAAGCACAGGATCCAGCTGGATTGGAGAACCCAACAACCAGCCAATCTGGGCTGACGGGTGCCCTTTCACTTTCGTCAGGAGGGCGTAGATCCACCTTTCAGCGAAACAAGATTCCAACACGCAGCCGCAACATCGATTCTAAAAGAAAACCGCCCATCGCTCCCTCCTGCCTGTTTAAAGTTCTGGTCGGGTTATTCCTGACGGGAATCATCGCTGGTGTAATGGGCGTTGGTTTTCTATTTGGACAATATACACGGATCGCCAATTCTCTGCCGGATATCAACAATTTACGTGAACATGCCTCACAGTTTGAATCCACCCGGATTCTTGACCGTGAAGGTAATTTACTGTACGAATCTTTGGACCCCAACGCCGGCCGGCGAACCTACATTTCACTGGATAAGATCTCTCCTTACTTAGTGGCAGCTACCATCGCCACGGAAGACCAGGATTACTACAGCCATCCCGGATACGATCTATTTGCCATCGCGCGGGCCTTCGTCCAGAACTATACCAGCCAGGAGATCGTTTCTGGCGCATCCACAATTACGCAGCAGCTAGCGCGTAACCTGTTATTTACGCCGGAAGAAAGGGTAGAACGTTCAATTACCCGAAAATCACGAGAGATCGTTCTGGCCGCTGAAATTACCCGCCATTACTCCAAAGATGAGATCCTGGAACTCTACCTGAATGAGAATTTTTATGGCAGCCTGGCATACGGGATCGAAGCAGCAGCCCAGACGTATTTTCATACCAGCGCCACGAATCTCACATTACCCCAGGCTGCTTTCCTTGCTGGCCTGCCACAAGCTCCATCCGTGTATGACATCCAGACGAACCGCGAAGCAACACTCGGGCGAAATACCCAGGTGCTGAATCTGATGGTGCAATTGAGCACTTCGCGTGGATGCATCTACGTCAGCAATCATCCACAACGGGTTTGCGTTTCGTCATCAGACGCTGAAGCAGCAAGCGACTGGGTGGAGAGTTACAATTTTCCACACTTCTCGGTGGATATGCGCTTTCCGCACTGGGTAACCTTCATTCAGGGTTTACTGGAAGCCCGTTATGATCCACAAACCATTTATCGCTCCGGTTTTTCGGTGTACACCACCCTTGATTCGCAGCTGCAGGAACTAGCCGAGGCCCGTGTGAAGGCCCAGGTAGATTCCCTCACAGATTTACATGTAACCGATGGCGCGTTGGTGGCCATTCGACCCTCCACAGGTGAGATTCTGGCTATGGTAGGCTCTGCAGATTTCTATAACAATGAGAATGCGGGTCAGATCAATATGGCAGTCAATCCCCGACAGCCGGGCTCATCCATTAAACCTCTGACCTATCTGGCAGCGTTTGAGAAAGGCTGGACTCCCGCTACCCTCATCTGGGATGTGCCCAGTGAATTTCCGCCCTCCGGTCGGAGCGATGATACTGCCCCACCCTATCAGCCAGTCAATTATGACGGCGAATTTCACGGACCGGTCACAGTGCGCACCGCGCTCGCCAATTCGTACAATATCCCGGCGGTGAAAGCCCTTCAATATATTGGAATCTATGATGATCCATCCACTTCGCAAAAAGAAGGTTTAGTGGAATTTGCCCGCAGGCTGGGTATTAGTTCGCTGGATGACGGGCAATATGGGCTTGCGCTTACACTAGGCGGTGGTGATGTTACCCTATTGGAGATGACCCGTGCCTTCGGTGCTTTTGCGAACCGCGGCAATTTGCAACCGAGTATTGCCATTCTCAAGATCACCGATTACCAGGGGAAGGTACTTTACGAACAGCAAGCTCAGGAGGGGAGCCAGGTAGTTCGTGCTGACCACGCTTACCTGATCAGTTCGATCCTGTCGGATCATGATGCACGGTCACCCGCTTTTGGAACCAATTCCGTTCTGAACCTGCCGTTTGCTGCAGCAGTCAAGACGGGCACGACGAACGACTACCGCGACAATTGGACCATTGGATACACGCCGGATCTGGTAACGGGCGTGTGGGTGGGGAATGCAGATTACACACCCATGAAAGGAAGCACCGGGCTGACTGGCGCAGCACCGATCTGGGCGGAATTCATGCGCTCAGCTGTGCCGGCATTGACTGGCGACTCACCGACCTCTTTCTTTGCGCCTGAGACGATCATCCAAAAGAAGATCTGTGCCATTTCCGGCACAGAACCCTCTGAAAAATGCCCGGTGTCGCGGCAGGAATACTTTGCATCCGATCAGCTCCCTTTGCCAGATACTGCCGATCTGTGGCAGGAGGTTGAAATTGATACCTGGACGGGGATGAAAAGCTCGATCTACTGCGATGATTTTCTGCAAAAAACAAAGACGATTCAGGTGGAGGATGAAACTGCGCGGAAATGGCTCACGGAAACCAAGCAGGGGCGAAAGTGGGCAGAATCAATGGGTTTTTCAGATCCGCTGGTTTTTACCCCAACGAAAGCCTGCCAGTCTGACGCCCCTCAACCCGAATTACGCTTCCTCGGCTTAGCAGATGGGCAGCAGATCTCTGCGCCTATGCTGGATATCATCATTCAGGCTTTTTCTGCGAAGGATTTTAAAAACTACAGCCTGGCTTACGGAACAGGCAAAAAACCATCTGATTGGATCACCCTCGTCCCACCTGACTCGCAGCCTGTCACTGCACCCACTTCGGTATATCTGCTGGACCTTACCGGAATGGAGCCAGGTTGGATCACCCTGCGGCTGCGGGTGGAAAACACAAAAGGTGGTTTTGCCGAATGGAAGATCTCACTCGACATACAGGTACCTACGCCCACCCCGACGCCCACCGCGACGGAAACACCCACGCCGACTGCAACCTGGACTCCCCTTCCTACCGATACGGCCATACCGACTGAGACTCCGCAACCCACAGAAGTTCCGACGGAGATACCCACGGATATACCTACTCCGATCCCCACTCCGTAGGTTGCGCGAAAAAAAGGAAGACTTCAGAACAGAAACAACTGATCCGGGTTGATATTAGCCGGATCTGAATGGATCAGTTCTTCGAATTTCTCTCGTGAAGTGAATGGATTATCCAGCAGCCTACTGATCAGACGAAACTTGACGATTATCCAATTTTCCGTCAACAACTGACGCATGCCGGGAAAGTTCTTCTGTTTGTAAGCCAGCAGATCCAACCGGCTAGCCGGGAGCACGAGAAGACGCTGTCCATTCCCGACCGGTCTGCCTAGCAGATTTCCACAAAAGGCTGTATGGCTGTGGATATGGAATTCATAGGCGGTTTTGCCGCTAGCTTCCACCCATTTGAGCGGATCCTCTCCTTCGAGGTGGTAACCCAACTGCATCCCCAGATCTCGAATTCTGGCGTGCAACTTTGTAACTACATTCAATCGGTTCGGCGCTTTTTCTTTCTCAACGATCTGCCAGCCACCATCTGGCTGGAGGACAGCATAACTTTTCAATACTGCCTGAATGTATTCAGTACTATCCACCCAGACACCGGGAGCTAAGCGTCGGAATTGATCGATGAAATCAAGCGCTGAAACTGAAGTTTGTTCATTCAGCTGGTTTAAGATGAACCATTCCACCGCATCGGAGAAGGATTGTGTATGATCCGTAGAATGTGCCAACCACCAGGCTCCACTTTCCATCGTCTGGCCGCCAGAGCCCAAATGAATGAACCGTAGTGGTGAAGAGATGCCCTGTTTCACAATACCCTGACGGGAGAGGTCTTCCTGCTCTCTTAAGAGGTTACCGTCCGTCTGAAGCTGCAGCAAGGCTGCGCAGGTCATCTCCTGGTAATCCGCCGGTTCTCCTTTCCATTTCAGGTAAGAAACCGCTCCACTGCCAATATCCGCAGAGGTTGCCTGACGAAAGCTACCAAATTCCGATGCCCCCCAGTGGAGTTGCGCCTGATGGCTTTGAACATCCAGCGCGAATGCATCCAATTTCCATCCAGCTTCCTGAAATGCCGGTAATACTGCGGATAACAATGGGGGCTCTACTTCAGCGAGCAAACCATAGACGCCTTCCGGTGGATTCAACTTCTGCCTGAGGACAGCCATCAACCCGCATAAAGCACGCGCATGCCAACCCCAGTCATACCGGTCGCGTGAGATCATACTCAGAAAAGAAGAACTTTCTTCATGGTTCGTCAGCCAGGCGGACCATGCCGAGCATAATTTCCAGAATGCCTGATTTGGACGAGGGATGGCACTCACCAGAGCGCTTACGTTGATCGTGGTAGGGTTGGAGAGGAGGTCTCTGACACGACCAGGGAACAGACAGATCTCACCTGGATCAGGATTTACGGGATGGTAGACCAACCTCACCCTCCCCGTGGGGTGGAAGGGATGGGCAACTGAGTTTTCCAGAATCATCCAGAGATTCTGTTCTCTGTATTCACCCGGCACAGCCAACATTCGCGGCCGCAGGTGCGGATCTTCCAATGGCCAGAGGGTGGTCGCCTGATCTAAAACTTCCAAAAGCAGACCACGTAATACCTGCCGCCCTCTGCCTGACAGATCCATTGCCTTCAAACGGCCAATGATTGTGTGCAGTATCCATAAAGCGCGGGAATTATGAGCTTCCACCAGATCCTGCGCATCTTGTTCCAGACCCTGGCCGCAGCTGGTGATCCGCCCGATCGCTAATGTTTTGAAAGCAGGAGTACGTTCCAAATTATGTAAGATGGCCTGATCCCGTTCATCACAGTCCGCCCAATGGTTACCACAAACAGGACATACAACCAATACTTGCCGAGGAACCGGGCTCCCCCTGTTCCAGAGATATTCCGCACCACTGGCAGTTTTTTTACATATTCTGCAGGTTGTTACATATAATGATTGCATCCATGTTGCTAATGTCGCTTCTCCGCGACCCGCTGCGCCCAGTTTATCCCACCACCCTGCCGCTTCGCCACGGGATGGTATTTCGCAGGCACTTTCCAACAACCAACGCAGAACCGGGTTGTACATACAGACGGTGACAGCGTAACCGGCAGCCGCCAGTTCATAGGCAATCCGGGGCGAAGAGCCAAAAGGTTCCAGTATGTGGCTGCCTGGCTTAATTTTGGGTTGTAACCAATGAACCGCTGAATGGGATGGTATGTCGGGGGTATAGCGATCCATCGGCCAGACTTCCCCAGTTTGAGATCCTTGAACAAACGGCATACATAATCCGGCAAACCCAGGCTGCGGACCTGTAAGCAGGCTTCCCGCGGCAGGGCTGCGGCGAGACATATCAATTCTCTCCGTGGAGAAGCAAAGCTACTCCCTGTCCGGCGCGCAGAGAAAGATGACCTCTGCTGTTATGCTCAGTGGGTGACGAAGGCATGGTATCCAAAAGAACGGTCATCCGCCCATCCGCAGGTACCGTAAACAAGCGCTTCTTTCGTGAAAAATTGATCGCAACCAAGACTCGTTCCTGCTCAGCCGCCCGAATGTACGCCAGTATGCCAGCCGGTTTTTCTTCAAGCATCTTCAGGCTTCCACGATGCAGGGCAGGGTGCTGCCGCCTGAGTTTCAGCGCTTCTTTATAGAAATTCAACAGGGATTCTTCATTGGCTAACTGGATAGAGACGTTGCGATCACGAAATCCGGGATGAACCTTCAGCCAGGGCAGCGTTGTACTGAAACCTGCCTGATCGGAGGTGTCCCACTGCATGGGCGAGCGGCAGCCATCCCGTCCCTGATATATCGGCCAGTAAAGCTTACCGGGAGGATCCATGATCTCGGAATATTTGAGAGCCACATCTCGCATACCTATTTCTTCACCGTAGTACAAGTATGGAGTTCCACGCTGCGTAAGCAGGAGGAGGGCAAGCGCTTTACCCCGCAGATCCTCTGGATCAAAATGATATCGTGTGGCAGAGCGGCGGGTATCATGATTATTTAGCACGTAATTGGGCCAACCATCTCTGCCGTTCAAATCATCCCATTTTAGTATGGCGGACCGCATTTTCCCCGCGTGCCACGGCTGACCGGTGAATTCAAAATTAAAGGCAGCATGGGCTTTAGTCTTGCCTGTGTATGATATCGCTTTTTGTGGTGAAGCCAGAAAAGTCTCTCCGACCATATACCGATCGGGGTATGAATCTAGCAAGGCGCGGATCTCATTTAGCAGGGGGATCATTTCGGGTTGGTCGGTATCATGGATGTGTATCTGCCTGTCAAAAGCCCGCAACCCCAACTGCGCCGGGTTGTTTTTCAGTTCTGCATTTTTAAAGTAACTGTTGAAGACATCCAACCTGAAACCATCCACCCCCCTCACCAGCCAGAAACGGAATACATCCAGCATAGCCTGACGGACAGCCGGGTGACGCCAGTTAACATCCGGCTGTTCAGGCAAGAACATGTGAAAATAATACTCCCCGGTTTGGGGATCGAACTTCCAACCGCCACCGCCAAACACAGATTGCCAGTTATTGGGCGGAGATCCATCTGGCGAAGGCGGCCGCCAGAGGTACCAATCTCTGTAGGGGTTATTACGGTTGCTGCGACTTTCTTTGAACCATGGATGCTGGTCTGAGGTATGGTTAAGGACAAGATCCATGATCAGGTGAATTCCGCGCTGATGGGCTTCGCTCACAAGCTGATCGAAATCTTTTAGAGTGCCATACCGGGGATCTATACCCGTGTAATCACTGACATCATATCCGAAATCTTTATCAGGGCTGGGGTAGATCGGTGAAAGCCAGATGGCATCCACGCCTAGATCTTGCAGGTAAGGCAGTTTTGAACGAATCCCATTCAGATCACCCATGCCATCCCCATTGCTATCGTAAAATGAACGCGGGTAGATCTGATAGATCACCCCATCCCGCCACCACAGCCATTGATCCTGCATGGATTCCTCGTTTTGAATGTATCCCTATTATATACGCTGTAATTGGGCTAGCTATATCGTATTTTTTGACTTTTCACCCCAAGTATGCTATTTTAATGGCATTCAACTAACAGGCAGGTGCCATGCAAAGAGAACGGGTTTCAGAAAATGTATACTGGTTTCAGAGTGATATCTACGCGCAGGTAACAGCCGGCGTAGTGGCAGGTCCACAATGGGCGGTATTGATCGATACTCTCGCGCTGCCGGATGAGACATTACAGATGCGGGAATATATCGAACGTGAATTAAATGTCCCGGTACGATATGTCATCAACACCCACCATCACGCAGATCATTGCTGGGGAAACAGTCTTTTTCCTGGATCAACTATCATCAGCCACGAATTGTGCAGAAAGCACCTGATTGAAGAAGGTGTTACCGCTCTGGAGCAGGCGAAGAAGAACAACCCAGGGTTAAAGCAGATCAAGATTATTCCCCCACATATCACCTTTTCTTCCGGCTCGCTCTCTTTGCGCGTGGGCAAGAAGAACCTCATCTTAACTCCCATGCCGGGACACAGTGACGATGGTGTGACCGTTCTAGTCGAGGAAGATCGCATTCTATTCGCCGGAGATACGTTCATGCCACTTCCTTTTATAATCGGTGGCAATATTGACCAGCTGACAAATTCCCTGAAAGAAATCGGCAAGATGGGTTTAGAGAATATTGTGCAGGGGCACGGTGATATCATCCTACGGGGTGAGATCGAAGACGCCTGCAAAGAGAATTTGAACTACCTGGCAGCCACGCGAAAGGCAGCCAAAGCAGCTTTGAAAAAGCGTGAACCGGAGGAATATCTTGCCGAGATGGACGTTGAAACCTGTGGTAAAAGCAGGGTCAATCTGGGCGGTCTGGCCGCGGATCTGCATCGCCGTAACCTGCAATACCTTTACCGCGTTTTTGCCGATCAGGAGACCGGGGCGGAAGATAAACCCCTTTAATCTTTACTTTTTTCTTCGGATCTGATTCTTCTGATCAGCGCGCGGACGCCCACCAGGCGCTCGTTACCGCTGATCAGCCGTTTAATGTTCGGGCCCAGGGCGATGATCAACAAGGTTTGAGCAATCAACGCGTACACTACGTAGGCCCAGGATTCCCCGTAGAGAAGAGTACGTAAAAAGAAAATCACCAGGGCAATCAATGCGATAGATAACGTAGTGAGGGATGCGTACCCGATTCCCAGTAAGATGGTGATTGCAGCCGGGAGGATATAGATAAGATTTGCGGGAAAAATAGCTACAGATGCGCCCAGGCACGGCGCTCCGCCTGCCCCTCCACGCAGCCGATACTTGCCAGGCGCTACCCTTTCCATGAGGTAAACCGAGTAATTATGCCCGATGATGACAAAAACTCCAGCCGCCGCTTCAACCCAGGGGCGAATGACTTGGCCTTCAAACATCGTGCTGGCTACCAGCACAGCCAGTAATCCTTTAATAAAATCCATCACGCCAGTAATGGCACCCGCTCCAAAGCCTGCCGCTCTGCCAGCATTTGTGCCGCCCGTCCGTCCACTTTCAATGGATCGTATATCATGTCCTTTGAGGATCTTCACAAAGATCAGTCCGAATGGAATCGATCCCATTAAATACGCGCACGCAATGACCGTAATTAGACTTAAATAATCCATATCTTTATCCTAACATGAATAACCCGTATTTGTTCATTTCGTTTCAGAGTATATCCTCCAGGTGACTTCCTGCAGTTGGTTAGCCCGTGAAGTCAACCATGCCCTTCCCTGCCAATTACCCGGCTCACCAGAGAGGATGAGTTTTACCACATTTGGGTAAAAATCTTGCTGTATATCCGTTTTCGAGGGTTTCCCGTGACCTTTCGGGTGGCTGTGATAGATGGAAAGCAGTTCATCCCCTCGGGTTTCGATTAGATGCATAGCGTGAATCAGGTCACCGGGGTCCATATAGAAAAAATGTGGAGAGTGCATCTGGTTCGTGATCGGGTAATGAGCGGTGACTATGCCAGGTTTACCAGAGAGCAGGCCGCACACCTCTTCCGGATAGCGTGTATCCGCGTTTTGTGTCATCTGATACCAGATCTCATGCGGGATGATCAAATTTACGGAGCCCTAACCCACCAGCACAGTAAAGATCAGGATCAGGCCGAAGATGATACCAGGCTCGAGCAGGTCACCTGGAACAAAATGACCGTGGATTATATCCTCAGTGACCAGTAATAAGCCGTACATCAATCCGGCGAGGAGCAGACCAAACTGCAGGGGAGAAACTGGTAAGTAATGCAATCCGGTGGCAGCCTGGACTAACAGCAGGCTGACGCCAAAAGACCAGCTGATATTCCAGCGGGCACCGAGGCGAAGGTGGTAGAAACGAAGGCAGGCAAGCATTCCCCCGATACCGACAGCAAATGCCATCACATACAGGCGTACGCCGGAAAGACGAATACTGACCGCCAACAGGGTGAACAATACCAGGGCAAGCACAGATAAACCGACCGCCGCAGGCGTTGAACGAGGATCCTCTGTATCGACCGTGATATATTCGGCGATCAACACTCCAACCATCAGCGCTCCACCGAAGAGAAAAACACCCCACCAAGCCGGCCCGGCTTCCACACTCCCCAGTGGGATACCAATGACCCAGGCTGTCAGAGCCGGCAGCAGCCAATGCTGCATGCGGCTATCTGGTTTGAATGCCGGGTGTTTCTCGATGATCCAATCCATACCGGCCGCGGCCAGTACAGCGACTGTTATGTATACCAGGTTGCGGAACTGAAAATCCACAGGTATATAGATACCCGGCAGCTGGATGCCCAGGGGTCTGGTGGGTACGACCAGGTATTGCGAGACCGCATAGGCAAGCAGAATGATCCCTGTTACCAGGCTGAGCTGATTTGCTTCCGGCAGGCGATTCCGCGCTTCCATGCGGCAATTTTACCCCGGTTGCTGCTTATGGTAAAATTGAGTTTTGTATGATTAAACAGCCTCTACCCAACCCTCAGAATAAACCCGGGCTCATATCCAGTATCACTGCTGGATTTGAAGCAGTCGCCCGGCACCCATACTTGATCCTTCCACCCATTTTGCTCGACCTATTTCTCTGGTTTGGCCCCAGAATGCGTGTGAAAGAGATCGCTGCGCCATTTATCAGCAGCCTGCAGCAGCCCTCCGAAATTCAGAATGCTGATTTTTCGCAGTTATTTACTGCCACCAAAGAACTCTACCTGCTTCTGGTTGAAAGGTTCAACTTATTTGCCGGGCTGCGGTCGTTACCAGTCGGTGTACCCAGCCTGATAAGCAGTATTTCGCCCATCACTAACCCGGTTGGCAACCCGATCACCTGGGAAGCAGGGTCTTTGAATTTTGCCCTGCTTTTCTGGCTGGTGGCCGGCCTGGTAGGGATGCTCGGAACCAGTATTTATTACAGCATGGTCAACCGGGTAATCAACCGGGATGATCACCCCATCGACCCCGGTACGATCGGTTGGCAGACTTTACAGCTCGTTTCTCTGACCATCATCTGCATCATCGCCGGGTTATTCATTCTGCTGCCGGCCTTGATGCTGGTTTCTTTTCTGACAGTACTTTCACCAGTACTGGGGCAGGTGGCTATTTTTGCAGCAGGACTGTTCATCCTCAGCCTGGTGGTTCCACTATTGTTCACCCCGCAAGGAATCTATATGCAGCACCTGACGGCAAATCGTGCTATTGTTGCCAGTTCTCGGCTGACTCGACTGAACCGGCCATCGGTGAGCCTGTTCTTTTTGGCGATGGTGATCTTATCTCAGGGGTTAGCCCTGCTATGGCAGGTACCGGACGAGAAAAGCTGGTTCTTGCTGGTGGGGATTGCCGGGCACGCGCTGGTAAGCACTAGCCTGCTGGCTGCGGTTTTCATTTTCTACCGCGAAAACATTAAATGGGCACAGGCTTACATTAATCAGATTCGCCCGGTCGCCCCAAGCGGTAACCAGGGAAACAGTTAATGGAGAATTTATGAGCGATATTCCAACATCCAACTATGGCGCCCAGCAGATCCAGGTGCTTGAAGGGCTGGAAGCAGTCCGCCGCCGCCCGGGTATGTATGTGGGTGGAACGGATATCAAAGCCCTGCACCACCTGGTTTACGAGGTGGTGGATAACTCAATCGATGAAGCATTGGGCGGCTATTGCGATCGGATAGAAGTCATCATCCACGCAGATAGTTCCGTCACGGTGGAAGACAACGGCCGAGGCATTCCTGTTGACATCCACCCGGAAAAAAAGAAGTCCGCACTTGAGGTAGTCATGACCATCTTACATGCCGGAGGTAAGTTTGGTGGTGGTGGTTATAAGGTTTCTGGCGGTCTACACGGAGTGGGTGTTTCGGCAGTGAACGCTCTCTCGGAGTGGTGCGAGGTGGAAGTGCGCCGGGAAGGACAGGTTCACTTTCAGCGGTATGAACGGGGCATCCCCAAAGAGGCGGTGAAGGTCATTGGGAAGTGTGACCCGAGATCTACCGGGAGTAAGACGACCTTCAAATTCGACCCGGAGATTTTTAAAGAAGAGGGCATTGATTATCGTTTCGATACCATTGTGCAACGTTTCAGGGAGATGTCTTTTGTCACCCGTGGGGTAACTATCCACATTCAGGATGAGCGCGCCAACCGCGAGATGACCTTCCACTTTGAGGGTGGCATCAATTCATTCGTTCGGTATCTGAACCGCAACAGAGAGCAGCTGCACCCGGTTTGTTACATAGAAAAAGAGATCGACAAGATCAACGTTGAAATTGCCATCCAGTACACGGATTCTTATTCCGAATCCGTTTACTCCTTTGCGAATACCATCAATACCATCGACGGCGGTACACACCTGACCGGCTTGCGTACAGCAACCACGCGTGTAATCAATGATTATGGACGACGCACAGGTTTGTTAAAAGATGCCGACCCGAACTTCTCCGGGGACGACACCCGGGAAGGTATGACTGCCATTGTTTCAATTAAACATCCGGAACCCCAGTTCGAAAGTCAGACCAAAGTCAAATTGATGAACCCGGAAGTTCAGACCTACGTTACCCAGGTGGTCGGTGAAGGGTTTGCACGCTTTCTTGAGGAGAATCCACAGGCCGCACGAGCCATCATCCAGAAATGCCTGACCTCAGCCCGCGCGCGAGATGCAGCCCGTAAGGCGCGTGACCTGGTCATCAGAAAATCCGCGCTGGAAAGCCTGACCCTACCCGGAAAACTGGCAGACTGTTCTGAACGCGACCCCAACAAAACTGAGTTATATATCGTCGAAGGTGACAGTGCTGGCGGATCTGCCAAACAGGGTCGTGACCGGCATTTTCAGGCGATTCTACCGTTACGTGGAAAGATTTTAAACACTGAACGCGCCCGATTGGACAAGATTCTTTCCAATAATGAGGTGAAAGCCCTCATTTCGGCGCTTGGTACAGGAATTAGTGATGGTTTTGATCTTTCTGGTTTGCGTTACGGGAAAATCGTCATCATGACAGATGCGGATGTTGATGGCAGCCACATCCGCACCCTGCTGTTAACCTTCTTTTTCCGTTATATGCAGCAGATCATTGAGCAGGGTCATCTGTTCATTGCTCAGCCCCCGTTATACCGAATGAGTTACAAGGATAAAGTCCGGTATGCTTATAACGATGCGGAAAAGGAACGGCTACTGAAAGAATTAGGAGTTCCAGCTGAGAAAGCCAACCTGCAGCGTTACAAGGGTCTGGGGGAAATGAACCCCACCCAGCTGTGGGAAACGACGATGAACCCGGAGAACCGCACCATGTTGGTGGTGGGTATTGATGATGCCGCCGAAGCTGATCGGACTTTTGACATGCTGATGGGCGAAGCTGTACCCCCACGTACCCGCTTCATTACAACCCATGCGCATGACGTCCGCAACCTGGATGTGTAGAAACACGAGACGCCCTGATTGCGCGAATTCGTGAAACCAGTCAGCAGGATCTCTTCCCGATGGGGAAGAGATCCTGCTTTATCGGAGAAAAAACCGTGAAGTGACTGGCCTTCATTTACCTGCGGTTCTCAAACTTGACCCCAAAGCCGCGGACGGTGGTGATGTATGCATGGGTAGAGTCCATATCCGTGAGACGCTTGCGCAATCTGCGAACCAGCGCATCAAACGCCTGATCTGACACTCCAGCCAGGTCCTCCTGACCCCATACACCAGAAATTAGTTCATCGCGGGCGATTACCTCGCCTTCCCGATCAAATAATAACTGCAACAGGCGAAACTGAGCCGCTGACAGCGGTGGCTGGACTTCTACCTGGCCAACCCATACACGGCGCGCCCGGGAATCGTAGTAGAGTCCGCGTTCATGTGGTTTTTCTGGAGTGGGCAGGCTGGCTGAATCCAGCGGGATGGTGGCTTCTGAGCTTAGATAGACAAAATACTGAAACAACGCAATCTGCACGATATCCCCATCCTGCAACAGGTGGGGTTCTTCTACCTTCACACCATTGATAAAGGTGCCATTTTTTGAACCCAGGTCACTGACCACAGGTCCCTGAGTAGTAGGGGAAATTCTGGCATGGACACGGGAGATCTGCCTGTCGGGGATGGAAATATCACAACTGGTATCGCGGCCAATTACCAGATTCTTGGATATTAGCCAGCGTTGGCCGTTTAGCAAGCCCCCCTGACCGATCACCACAGGTACATCTTCTCCCTTTTTGGCCATACCGACAACCCTCCCCGAAAGTGGTGGAACTCTCTAAGGTATAATAGTCTAAAATTTGGCAAATGGCAACTATGATAGTTCTTACTTCTTTAATGCACAACCTGCGAATGACCGATATCCTCGAGGAACTTTATGCCATCAGCGCTTAAGACCGGCGAGGTCTTGCGGGCACGTTACCGTATCCTGAAGATCATTGGCCAGGGCGGTATGGGCAGCATCTATCTGGCGGATGACATCCGTCTGGAGGGCCGGCAGTGCGCAGTTAAGGAAGTGGAACATGATAAGACCCTGCCGGCAGAGTTGGTCAGGCAGGCAAGAGACCAGTTTCAGACAGAAGCCACCGTCCTAGCCCGGCTTGACCACCCGAATTTGCCGAAAGTATCCGATTATTTTTCCAGCGGCCCACGGGATTATATTGTGATGGATTATGTTCCTGGTAAGGATTTACGCGCGATGATGCTGGAAGCCCGCCAGACGGATACATTTCTCCCTGAAAAAGATGTGCTTGATTGGGCAAGTCAGCTGGCAGACGCGCTGACCTACCTGCATAATCAACAGCCATCCATTTTGCACCGGGATATCAAACCCGGTAACCTGAAAATCACTCCGACCCATTTGTTAAAGCTGGTGGATTTTGGTCTGGTGAAGCTTGCCGCGCCGGGAGAGATCACCATTACCATATTACAAGGTCGGGGAACGGCACTATACACACCCCTGGAACAGTATGGAGGAGATAGCGGACATACGGATGCCCGTTCCGATATTTATTCCTTTGGGGCGACCCTGTATCATTTGCTCACGAATCAACCACCGGTAGATGCCCGCGAACGTTTTTTACACCCTGAAGCCATGATCATGCCACGGCAGTTAAACCCAGCCATCAGTATGCGGGTGGAACGTGCCATTTTATGGGCGATGGGGCTGCACCCGGATGACCGACCGCAAACTGTGGAAGATTTCCGCCAGGCATTGCTGGGAGATTTCATTCCCAGTACACGCACCCAGTTCATCCGCCCTGTGGTCAGCCTACGCGCGTTTTTTACCCGTCCACCCGAACGAACGCTCTTCCTGATCACAGCGGTACTGGCAGCGCTGACGCTTGCATTCACCATCTTTAAGTAGTTCGGTTTCCGGGATGCCCCCGCAGAGCATGCCAGAGGACACCGGCCGCGAATCCCAACCCTACACATAAGATCACAATGACCAGCATACCTGTGGTTCCGGTGAGAGCCAACCAGGCATGCGCACCGGGTAACCCGGCAACCAAGTAAGCGTAACTGGCCATGCCACCGATAGTGGCGCATAATGCCCAGCGAATGCCCCACCGGATGGAGTGAACCCGCCTTCCTAGGTTGTACACCAGGGCCGCAGTGACGATGGTTACAAAAAGCATCAGGAACCAATCTCCGAAACGCAGGCTTTCTCTGGAGGCATTCCCTTCGGCAGAACCATCTCCCGGGACAGATGGGGTTTGGGCTATGACTGGCGTCTCGCTGGGTACTGGTGTTGGTGCTACCGCGGTTATCCACGCCCCACCACCAACCGGGATATCCAGCTGCAACAAATTTGAAGTTAGCGCAGGCTCACTCATCGCTTTTATTTCGATGAAACCATTGGAAGTAATCCGATACGTGGTGCGAGCCACACCCGCAGTAGTTACCGCTTCCAGTTGCTGCATGGCTGTATTATCGGTTCCGGTTCGAATCATAAACCGCACGAGGGTTCCATCGGGTACCGGATGTTGGTTATGATCGAGGATTACACCGGTACGCAGAGGAATCGTATCTCCCTGGCTGAAAACCTGTACATTGGATACGCTGGTTGTAAGCGTCAGCGTGGGTGCCGCAGATATTTCCCCGGGGACATCCTGATAAAGTTCTATTACCTGCGCAGGATCCGGTTGCAGCGCTGTGATGAGTTCATACCCGACCCCAGGGATGGACACTGGGGATGATCCTTTGGGTGTCACTTCCTGAAAGAGGATCCGGGCAGCCAAATCTACAAATGGCTGAGAGCGCGCATACAGAGCGTAATAGGCAGTAACGCCAGCAATGTCGGTGGCATCCAGGTAATACGGCGCTCCAAAAGCAAATACAACCACTTTCTTGTTCCGCAATAGTTCTGGCTTCTGCGATAACAACTGCCTGAATGCAGTGGATGCCGGCCTGGTTTCATCCACATGGGACATACCTACCACCACCCAGGTTGCCTTCTTCAGTTCCTCTTCCAGCCCTTTCTCGCTTTCCGGAAAGGAGAGCATGTTGGCTAATTGCTCGAAAGAATAGCCATTTAACCGCTGCTGATTGATTAACCCGGCTCCCTGAGGACCATACAGGCGCAGCACTGATTCCCGCAATGTGCCTGATGCCAGCATTGTTTGCTCCGGGCATGTGGAGCACTGCCGGGTTTTGATACTATCCATCAGGAAAACGATCCGATCTTGATATTCCGGTGGATCTGGCAGGACTGCAGTCAGTTCACTGGCCGCAGGGTTGATCAGAGATGCCGCGGCTTGCGCAGAATCTTGAATGACTTGCTGCCTTGAAACCAGGTTTACCCCTTCTTCACCTGGGAGGATAGCTGCCAGATTGAAGGTTGGATACAGGCGGTACTTTAAAGTCAGGATGCGAAGGACGGAAGCATCGACCCGCTGGGCAAAGGTTGGATCTTCATCATATTTCTGTCTGAAATATTCCAAAGTTTTTATGGTGGAGGTATAGGAATCTGGGTCCCCAGCGGAGGTAATATCATCCACAAAAAGCAGGTCATTACCAGCCAGCAATGCATTGCGGGCAGTTGTGCGGGCATCGAAGACCTGCAAGGTCGGGTCGATGAACTTACGAACCGCCGTACTTCCCAGGTTCTCGCTGATGATCACACCGCCATCCTGCCGCCAGGTGGTGAACTCGGTTAATGCCATGATCTGTGAAAGGGCGGTTGAATCGATGCTGACCGGTCGGGTGGTTACCCGGATATTCCCCTGGAAACCCTGATAACGGATGTGCGAAACCAGTAATCCATCTGCGACTGTCAGCGGATCTGACCCGGTGGTAACCGCAAAGAAAGGTGCCAGCTCAATCTGTTTGAGGGCATCCAATGTTTTACGGACAGTGGCGACTTCCTCATCTGAGGGGCGGTCTGAACCACCGCGACCGGGGAAATGTTTTGCCATCACGGCAACCTGCCCATCCCCTCCCTGGTGGACTCCACGGATAAAGGCTTTGCCCATCTCACCCACCCAGAATGGATCCCCCCCAAAAACCCGGGTGCCAAGATCATCGCCATTTTCCAGCCCCGGTGTCTCCAGTACATCTAAGGATGGGCCGATGAGCAGGTTAAAACCTGCCTGTTGTAAACCCGCACCTAAGACAGCGCCTGTACGTTCTGACAGGCTGGTATTCCAGGTAGCGCCTAAAGCCATCTGATCTGGCAATGCCCCAAGGCCATCCAGTATTTGTGAATAAGGGTAACCATCCCCCTCCTGGGAGATACCGATAAATAACGGGATGTAAGCTGGTTTGAAACCACTCTCATTCGCAGTCTGGGCTGAATCCCAGACGACCTGCTGCAAGCTGGCAGTCAACCCGCTGGTAGCGTTTAGTGTCCCATCTGTATCGGTGAAATTATCATTTTCCCGCAGGAGCATCACGCCACCGACATGATATTCAGAGAGAAGGGAGTGAATGGCAGTATTATTGCTGGTATCCACCCCATTAAAAGTAACGACAAATAGCTGACCGACTTTTTCCGCCGGTGTCATCCGGGTCAGCATCTCCAATGCCCGCCTGTGGGGTAGATCCGTTGCGTTGGATGGTGCCGCCAGGGTGGGCTGAACAGCCGTCAGCAGGTAGGTAAAAATAACGAAAACCGAGATCAGGCGGATGAGTTGAGTGTTTCTTCGAGTCATGGCTTATTTGTCACAATTTCGGTGAAGAGCGTCGGTAGTATGTTTCCACCGGAGATGACCACAACTGTGGGTTTTGCTTTGATTTTACCATCTAGCAGCGCTGACAGTGCTACCGCCGCACTGCCTTCAATCACTTCTCCATGAGTCTGCCAGGCATATCGAATTGCTGACCGGATGGATATCTCTGAGATCAGAACAATATCATCCACCAGCCGGCGAACCAGCGGGATGGTCAATGAATCCTCCTCAACCGGTCCTTCCAGGCCATCCGCAAGGCCGATCGTTTCAACGATATTTTGCTTCGGCTTTCCGTGGAAAATCGCATTGAAAAATGGACTACCGGCAGCCTGCGCGCCAATCAAACGGACACCGGGGTGCGCTTCGCGAATGGCTATACCAATACCGGAGATCAATCCACCTCCGCCGATCGGCACGACCACCTGGCGGTATTTATCCAGATCTACCTGGGTTTCCAACTCCAATCCGATGGTTCCCTGTCCACATATTACATCCACATTGTTATAAGGGGAGATAAATGGCAGACTTTCCAGTTGCGCAAAGAGTCTCGCGGCTGTTTCTGCCTGTTGATAACCCCCGGAAACAAAATGCAGTTCGGCACCTAAGCTGTGGATGGCATCCATCTTCACCCGGGATGCGGACAGAGGTAGGAATACATGCGCCGTGCACTGTGATCGAGCAGCTGCCAGGGCGATACCTTGACCATGATTTCCCGCACTGACTGCTACGATCCCGGCTTTTTTTGCCGGGGTGACAGGTTTTTGACCGCATTCAATGCACCCCTCGCTTTGAAAGAACCGGTGACCTGATGATTTTCCCACTTAATGATCGTCCCCAGTTTGCTATCCAAAGTTACTGGAGTATCATGAATCTCTCCACGTATCCGGGCTGCTGCTGCCCGAATTCCGGCTCTATCCACCATGCGAATTTCGCAGGGACGCTATCGCCAGCGCGGGGTCATCGGTCATGATCATATCCACGCCGAAGGCTTGCAAGCGAGACATGACCTGCGGATCATTGATCGTCCAGGCATTCAACGTCTTCCCCCGGTCATGCGTTTTTTTTACGAGGGCTGGAGTAATATCACGAACATACGGGTGCAACGCACCGAAAGGAGGCTGATTGATTTGAACATTCCTTGCCCACCAGCCAGGTATCCCCGGTAAAGCCAGTAATCCACAGGGGATTGCCGGAAGCAAGTTCCTGGCGCGCACTAGATTTGCTGGCTGGAAGGATGAGAACATGACCCGGGAAGTGTCTTTCACCCCCGCCAACACCCTGGCAACCGCATCCACCAGGCCATCCGAGGGCGTGCTGTAATTGGTCAATTCTATGTTAATACCCATTTCCCCCCCGAGCAGATCAAAGACTTCGGTGAGGAGCGGGATTTTCTCACCCCGCCATGTCTCTCCATACCAACTGCCGGCATCCAGTTTTCGCAGGTCGGAACAGCCCAGATCTTTGTATGAGCCTTTCCCGGTGGTGGTACGGTCTAGGGTTGGATCGTGAAGTACAATGACCTTGCCGTCCCTCGTCAGTTTGACATCCAACTCGACTCCATCAGCGCCTGCTTCGAGGGCTTTGGAAAAAGCTGCCAGAGTGTTCTCAGGAGCATGCGCAGATGCGCCGCGATGGGCATAGATCGATACAGGGTTCATAGGTTTACTCTCCAATGGCTGGTTTTCTCTGCCGGCAAGTGCATTTGTGATTATAGCATGCACCCTGCATGCTATAATCGGTGCATGGAAATCACTGTGATCATCCCTGTTTTTAATGAAGTTCAGACGATCGATGAGATCATTCAGCGGGTACTTTCCACCGGCCTGGTAAACGAACTGCTCGTGGTCGATGACGGATCCACTGACGGTACCCGAGATCGGTTAACTCAAATATCAAAGGATCCCCGTATCCGGGTGATTTTGCACATGAAGAACATGGGGAAAGGAGCCGCAGTGGTAACGGGTATTCAAGCTGCCACTAAAGACATCGTTATCATACAGGACGCAGATCTTGAATATGATCCGCGGGAATACCCGGCTCTACTGCGGCCGATCCAGGAGAATAAGGCGGATATTGTTTACGGCTCACGTTTTCTTGGCGGAGCACGCCGGCCAATCCTTTACTGGAACATGGTCGCTAATAAAATCCTGACCTTTTTAACCAACATTCTATATAACAATATTCTGAGTGACATGGAAACTGGTTATAAAGTTTTCAAACGCGAGTTGATCCAACCAATTCCAATGCACTCCCGCCGGTTTGATTTTGAGCCGGAATTTACGGCCAAAGTTTTGAAGCGGCACTTCCGCATCTATGAAGTGCCCATCGATTTCAATCCACGAGATTATTCACAGGGCAAGAAGATCAAGATGAAAGACGCCTTCGAAGCTGTCTGGGCATTATTGAAATATCGGTTTGTTGATTGACCCCACCGAAAACTATCCGAAACCCCGTCATCGACGGGGTTTATTCTTCTCTCTGATTTCTATCCAGCACTGGTGGGATGGCCACATCGTATTGCTGTAACCAGGTAATATCAAGCTGCCATTCTTGCCCGCTGCGAATTTCGAAAACCGCAAAAGCTTCATCTAAGTACCTGGTAAGAATCGCCCGAGACCAACCGTTCACGCGCATCAGGTGTTGCTCTGCCGCACCATCCCAGCCCATACGGCGAGCGAGTACCATATGTTTTGCACGGTGGCAGGCCTTACAGAGAGAGATTAGCCCAACCAAAGATTGAACCAGGGTTTCATCATCATATTGCCAGATCTCATGACATTCAAGCGGGTAACCGTTGCCTGTAGAGCCACAGATTTCACAGCGGTACCCCGCTTTTTCTGCAGTGACTTCCCGCAGGTAATCCCAATCCCTTTTCTTGAGATTGGAGCGCAGGTTGGAGAAGAAGCAGCTCCGGGGGACCAGTTCAACGTGTAATTTGATCATTCTTCCCCTTGATCAACTGGCAGCAGCCACCATTCAGACCTGCACAAAGTAGCCCTCTTCCACAGTTTGCCAGGTTTCATCCGGGTGTGTCGGCAGATATTGGCCGAGCAGTGGATGCACCCTACGAATTTCGTCGGCTATCCTTTGAGCGACACGTCTTACTGAAAAATGAGCGTTGCGCGCGGAGCGCAGCCCACAGAAGGCGTACGCTTCACGGAAATTCATCGTCATCAGAACACGGCGGTTGAAGCCGTTTGGCACCAAATAACCAGCCGCAGGGCCGATCTGTGATGATAAATGCTGATGCGCCTGAGCAGCCTGATCCATTGCCATGCGGTAAGCGTCTTCAATTCCTGCCTGACGAAGCATGGCTGGTATGGCATAGCCGTGGTCACAAGTGAGTCCCTGCGCCGATTGTGTCATCATGCGGTGACGTTTGACTTCAAAGTAAGCGCCCTGATCTATCAGCAAGTCGAAGGTATAAGTTGTGTGCTCCAGCTCCCGCAGTGGAACATCAAACTTGCGAAGATCTTTGAAGAGGGACTGGATCAAACGCGCTTTTTCAACTACGGGCATAGCAGCAACCTGACCTCGGAGCGCGTCAAAGGATAGATTGGAATACCTGAAGAGAGCGGCGGCGGCCACATTGTCCTCACCCTCGGGCTGCCAGGCGGACAGGCGGCACCAATCCAACGGGGAGCTTTCCCCGCTGGCGGTATTCCAGCCAGCCAATATGCCGGGAAGTTGCTGCTGATAGAGGACTTCATCCGCGTACTTGAGCAGGGTGGGTACTTCCAACGCTGCCACGGCTTTCACCTGCCTGCCAATCTCTCGCACTTCTTCCAGCGGGTGGGAAAGCATTTTACGGATCATGCTTTCAAGTAGGCGCGCATTGGCAGTCATACCTACATTGGCAAGCGCTGAAGCAGGCAGATAAAAACGGGCAACATCCACATACTGTGAACGGATACGCCGCTCCCAGGCTTCTTCTGTTTCATCTGGGCGTTTGGGATTTTCACCCATCGCAATCAGCTTTAGAGGCTGTAGAGCTTTTTCATACCCAGCAAATAAGGATTGTACCGTCTGATGATAATTCGCTTCCAATCCGGCCTGCCGTATTTCGGCCGGTATATAGAACGCACCGGTACTCCACTTTTGATAGCGGGTAGATTTTTCTGTATAAGATGCCAACCGGTTGGACTCGATGACTTCGACCGCAAGGCGCGAGACATTTTCGAATGCCAGGTGGAGGACTGCATGTTCAGCGACTGAAGAATGGCCGTAACCTACCACCCACTTCTCGTGAAAACTTGCACTTTTTTCATCCGACAGTTCACTGGCGATATCTATGAACGACTCCGGCGACCTTGATGTTTTAGCGAAGGTGACCGCTATGGTTTCGGGGCTAAAATCTCGTGGATTGAGGTGGTAGATCTTTCGATCGTGATTCACTTTAGAATCTCCCGGGCTTTTTGAACATCCCGCTGGATCTGCTCGACCAATTCACCAGCAGAAGTAAATCTCTGCTCACCTCTTAAAAAAGCCATAAATTCGATCGAAATCAATTCACCGTACAGCACCCGGTCGAAATCCAGAATATGTACTTCGAGATGCGGAGTAGTTTCTGTGTGTTCAAAGGTCGGTCGCACGCCGATATTTGCAACAGCCAATCGGGTTTCCTCCCCCAGTTTCACCCGGCAGGCATAGACACCGTTCCCAGGCAATAACCGCAATCTGGATGTGGCGATGTTGGCAGTCGGGAATCCCAGGCTGCTGCCACGACCATCCCCATGTGAGACGATACCGGAAACTGAATAATTTCTACCGAGGAAATGACTGGCATTCAGCAAGTCTGACTGCCCGATGTATTGCCTGATCTGACTCGAAGAAACCACTACCCCCTCACGCATGACTGGCGGCACTACTTCCATGGAGTATCCCAGAGACTTGCCCAGCTTCTCAAGCATCAGTGTATCACCCGTGCGGCCGCGGCCAAGCGCAAAGCCCTGTCCCACCAGCAATTTATCCAGCTGGATTTGCCGGCAGACCTGGCTGAGAAAATACTCGGCTGTATAAGCCGCCACTGCCAGATTGAATTCCACAGAAATACAGGCGTCCACTCCCTGGTTTTCGAGCAGAGAACGTTTTTCATCCTGACCGGTAAGATAGAAGGGTTCATTCTTGCCGCGCAGCACTACGGCTGGATGGGGATGAAATGTCATCACCACGGCAGCAGCCTGCTGGCTATGTGCCCCGACAATCAGCCTTTTAAGCAAAGATTGGTGCCCAATATGGACACCATCAAAGCTACCTATCGTTAACCAGGTCTTCCCCAGATGTAGTTCGGAGAGGTTGGAATAATGCAGCATAGCCTGATTCTACCCGAGGGATTGGATTAATTTCCAGTTCTAGGAGAAGAAAACCTTCTTAGGCTGCCACTCCTGGGTCTCATCGTTGTGCTCGAGCAGCGCTACCAACTCACCCTGCTGTGAAACTCCACGCACCCAGCCTTTGGAACCAGGTTGAGAAGGGATCTTGTTGCCGTGTTTGATGATTTCGAGCTCATCCGGGTTCAACTCGATCGAAGGCCAATCCGAGAGGGCTTCGGCAGCGGGAATGAGGTACTGATACCAGTTACCCGCTTCGAATGCATCGCGTAATTTTCGCAGAGGTACCGCATCACGCAAGGTGAAGCGGCCGCTCTTGGTGCGGCGCAGCCCGACGAGGTGGGCTCCACATCCGAGTTCTTTTCCAAGGTCATTGGCCAGGGAGCGAACATATGTCCCCGAGGAACAATACACATCAATGACCGCCTCAGGGGGGGCCCATTCCAGCAGGTCCAGATTATATACATTGATAATGCGCGGCTCAAGCTCCACTTCTTCGCCCTGACGTGCCATGTCGTAGGCTTTGCGGCCATCTACTTTGACCGCTGAATAGGGTGGCGGTACTTGTTCGATCTCACCAATGAATTGCTTGAGCGTGTTTTCAAAAAGCTCTTCGCTGATCTCAACCGGCTGGGAAGAGGTTACTCGGCCTTCTTCGTCGTATGTGTCGGTGGTTGCGCCGAGACGGATGATGGCCTGATAGCGCTTATCGGAAGCTGAAACATATTCACTCAGGCGCACTGCTGGTCCGATCAAAATGACCAGTACGCCGGAAGCGCGTGGATCCAGTGTGCCAGTATGGCCGGCTCTCTGGATATTGGTTCCCCGACGGATCGTCTGTACGACATCGTGGGAAGTCATCCCGACCGGCTTATCTACAACCAGCACACCCGAAATGGCATTTTGCATGTTCATCTGGTTATTATTCATTGACATACTCCGCTTTTATAATTTTCCCAATCCTTGCCAGGAAACCCACGTATTATACGTGGTTTCGAGGACCTTTTCTTTGATGTCCTGCATGGTTCCGGGGATATCCGCACCAGCAGCAGCAGGATGACCGCCCCCGCCAAACTCCAACGCCACCCGGGAAACATCCAGCCCCGGGATTGAACGCCAGCTTACTTTAACTGTACCATTTTTTTGCTCAACGAAGATCATTGAAATATCGAAATCATCGATCGATGAGATCACATTGATCAAATCTGCGTCATCACTGCCAGGGTAACTGCATGCGGCGCGATCCGCCAGTGTCAATGTCGCCCACACCAACCTGTCCCGCTTCTGCAGAGAGGAGAGACCCTGCCCCCAGTAGCGGGCTGCGGTGAACGGACGGCGGAGTAATGCATGGGCGTACTGTAGAGGAAGGTCAGCTCCTTTTTCCATTAGATCCGCGGCGATGCGCAGGGTTTGCGGTTTCATATTGGATGTCCGGAAACCCAGGGTATCCGCGAGGATGCCAGTCAATAAGGCATTGGCCATGCCTGGAGTGATCTGCATGCCCCAATGATTGAGATGTTCTGCCAGAATTTCTGAAGTTGCCACGGCTTTGGGTTGTATATGATTGATCCTGCCGAAGCCGTCATTGGTTACATGGTGATCGATGTTGATATCTGGTTTTCGGTAGCCATCGAGTGCTGCCCCAATGCGTTTCAGGTCTGACGCATCAACACTGATGATGAGATCAAAATTGCCCTGAGCTTTACTCCGGACTTCCGCGGCGCCATCGAGGTGTTTGAAACTACCTGGTATGCCATCACACAAGACCATTTGCACCTGTTTTCCAAGTGATTTTATCCCCAGCCCCATAGCCAGCAATGCCCCCACCGCATCTCCATCCGGGCGGACGTGGGAGACCACAAGGCAGCTCTCGGCTTTACCTATCTCTTCCCAGATGCGGGTATGAATATTACTCTCCATGAACATCTTCCCCTTTTTTCTTTTCTTCCTCGCGGATGCTGGCCAGAATTCTTTCGATATGGTCCGCATGCTCCGGGGTGGGATCCCAGTGGAATCTTAAACGCGGAAATGTTCGCAAGTCCACCTGGGCTGCCAGTTCATGGCGAAGGAAACCACTGGCATGCTCGAAACCAGCCAGAACCTCTTCTGAGCGGTCAGCCCCTTCGACGGCAGAAACGAAGACGTCCGCAAAGGCTAATTCCCGATCCACTTTGACATCATTGATAAAAACCCCAGCGAGGCGAGGGTCATTTAGCTTTGTCAGCACCAGGGCTGCCAGCAACTCTTTGATCCTCTCTGCTATGCGTTCCAAACGTACAGTGGATGGCATTCTTACTCCAACAGCCCGCTTTTCAACTGGCCCACTTTTTCTATAGTATAGCTGATCAAGATATCTCCCTGCTGAAATTCTGAAAAGTTCTTTAAGGCGATACCGCAATCAAAACCCTGCCGGACTTCTTTGACGTCGTCCTTTTCATGTTTCAGGGATGCGACTTCCCCTTCGTGGATCATTTTACTGCCGCGCATGACGCGCATGCGGGCATTGCGACGCACTTCGCCAGTTGTCACACGGCAGCCGGCAATATTGCCCAGTTTGCCGATATTGAAGATAGCCATGACATTTGCCTGCCCGATGACTTCCTCTTTGAATTCAGGGGCGAGCATGCCTTTCAGCGCTTTTTCTACATCCTCGAACAGGCGATAAATGATGTTATATAAACGGATGGAAACGCCTTCGGTTTCCGCCAGACGACGGGCAGAAGTATCCGCTGTGACATTGAAACCGATGACGATCGCGCCAGAGGCGGATGCCAGCAAGATGTCACTTTCGGTGATATTCCCTGTGGTTGAGTGCAGGATGTTGATCTTGATCGGACCTTTGTTCTGATCTTGTAGAGAAGTGACGATGGGTTCAAGTGAACCCTGCACATCCGCTTTGATGATTAAATTCAGTTCGCGCGCCGCGCCATCCTTAATCTGCTTGAATATATCTTCGAGGGTGGTCTTGGGAGCCTGATAGACCACCGAGGAGGC
>Ga0172375_10000431_pt1 | contig 68895 bp, 21 predicted proteins | sample LakKiv1m_FD_114537 | JGI IMG/M metagenome (GOLD analysis project Ga0172375, IMG submission 114537) | Freshwater microbial communities from Kabuno Bay, South-Kivu, Congo - kab_092012_11.1m | ecosystem: Environmental > Aquatic > Freshwater > Lake | place: Democratic Republic of the Congo... | reverse complement strand
TGCTTTTTAGAAGTATAACAGTTAAGCGCTCCGATTACTCTCTTTTTTAGCGCCAGGGGAACGCTGGCTAAAGAACACAATCCTTCTTTCTTAGCTATATCCCTGTTAAGGTAACGGTTGTCCTCTTTGACGTCCAATACGCATATCGGCTTATTATCCCGCGCTACTAATCCCGCAATCCCCTCCCCCAATTTAAGATTGGGTTTCTTGTTATACGCCTCAGAGATTGATTGGGTGGCCCTAACTACCAATTCCTTGGTGTCCGGGTCAAGAAGCATCAAGGAAGAAATCTTGGAATTCATCACCTCGGCGGTAACCTGAACCACCAGACGTAAAAGCTCCTCTAAATATAAACCTGAGGTAATCAGATTGGCGATTTTGGCAAGGGCCTCAATCTGTTTTAGGTAAACCTGATAACCTGTTTTCTCCTTAGGCATTTATAATATCGGTAGATATCTGTCTGTTTCGTATTGGGTTACCTGGGCCTTATACTCATCCCACTCTGCTTTTTTATTGCGGATAAAATATTCGAAAACCTTATCGCCTAAGCTCTCTTTCACCAATTTGCTTTTTTCCGTGATCTTAATCGCCTCTAGGAGATCCTCCGGCAGCGAATTTATGCCGACTTTCTCCCTTTGTTCTTCACCCATATGGTAGATATTATCGTTAGCCGGCTCAGTTAACTTATAATTATTCTTAATCCCATCGAGCCCGGCTGCCAACATCACGGAAAACGCCAGATAAGGATTACAAGCCGGATCAGGGGAACGGTATTCGATACGCGTGGCCTTTTCCTTGCCTGGTTTATACATAGGTACACGGATCAAGGCGGAACGGTTCATCTGCGCCCAGCAAATATAGACCGGCGCTTCATATCCGGGGACTAAACGCTTATAAGAATTAATCCACTGGTTGGTTACCGAGGTCAACTCCGGGGCGTACTTGATTAAACCCGCAATAAATTGCTGGGCAATTTTCGAAAGGTGGTATTTACCCTCTTTCTCAAAAAAGGCATTCACTGAGCCCTTGAATAAAGACTGGTGCGTATGCATACCGGAGCCATTAATACCGAATATGGGCTTGGGCATGAAGCTGGCGTGCAAACCTTTAGCCTGGGCAATTTCTTTAGCTACCAACCTGTATGTCATCACGTTATCAGCCATGCTCAGGGCATCCGAATATCTTAAATCAATCTCATGCTGGCTGGAAGCTACTTCATGATGGCTATATTCGACGATGATGCCTAGATCCTCTAATGCCGAAACAGTTTCGTTCCTTACGCTTTGAGCGACATCTAAAGGGGTCAGATCAAAATATCCCCCTTTATCCAGGATAATAGCGTTCTTGGGATTATTAAAATAGAAATACTCCAGCTCAGGCCCGACATAATAAGTAAAACCCATTTTCTTTGCCTTCTCCAAATTTTTCTTTAAGACATACCGGGGATCGGCCTCGGAAGGCCTGCCATCCGGGGTGTATATATCGCAGAACATCCTGGCTACCGGGGCATCCTTGGATTCCCAGGGCAGTATAGCAAATGTTGTCGGATCCGGCCGGGCAATCATATCCGACTCTTCAATACGGGCAAAACCCTCAATAGAAGAACCGTCAAATCCCATCCCATCCCCTAAGGCGCGGGGCAGCTCGTTCACGGTGATGGTAAAACCTTTCAAGAACCCCAGCACATCGGTAAACCACAACCTGATATACCTGACCTTATGCTCATGGACTAACTTCATCATTGCGGATTTCGTCTTGGGCCTTGCCTTAATCATTTCTTCCTCCGAATTGTTTTTAAAAAATTACCTATCCTCGTAAGCGCCTCTTTTAAATTATCAAAACTGGTAGCATAGGACATACGTAAATAACCATCGAATTGATTCCCAAAAGCAGTGCCGGGGACAACCGCCACCTTCTCCTCTTTAAGCAGCTTTTGTGCGAATTCCAAGGAGTTTAAACCCGTTTTCTTGATCGAAGGGAATACGTAAAAAGCTCCCTGCGGTTTATGGCAATCTAGCCCTAATGCGTTTAATTTATCTACTATAAATTCGCGCCGCCTTTTATATTCGCGCTTCATTTCCTCTACTGCAACCCTGCCTGTCTGAAGCGCCTCGCAGGCTGCCATCTGGCTGGTAATAGGTACGCACATGATCGTATATTGGTGTATCTTGGTCATAGCGGCAATGATTTCTTTGGGGCCGCAAACATAACCCACCCGCCAGCCGGTCATGGCATAACTTTTAGAAAAACCATTGAGATAAAGCGTATGAGCCTTGGCATTGCCTAATGTCGGAAAAGGCGTATGCTCATAATCATAGGTCAGGTCGCCGTAAATTTCATCGGATATGCATAATATATTATGCCCAAATAAAATCCGCTTAATCCGGCTTAATTCTTCCTTGTTATAAGAAACCCCCGTGGGATTATTGGGATAATTCAGGATTATAGCTTTTACTTTTTTATCTATAAATCTTTTTAATTTTTCCGGCCTCAGTTTGAACCCGTCTTCTTTTGTATCGATATAGACCGGTTCCCCGCCGGATAACTCCGTAATCGGGCCGTAAGAAACATAACCGGGAGACGGGATTAAAATTTTATCGCCGGGGTTGATCAGCGCGCGTAAGGCCAGATCCATACCTTCGCTTACTCCTACGGTAATCAATACCTCCTCATCCGGGCAGTATACAAGTCCATAGCGATTTTTTAAATACCTCACGATACCCAGGCGTAATTTATAAAGCCCTTTATTCGAGGTATAAGAAGTAAACCCCTCCTCCAGGGAGTATATCCCTGCCTCGCGTATCTGCCAAGGGGTGACAAAATCCGGTTCCCCTACCCCTAAGGAGATAACATCCTTCATCCCGAGCACCAGATCAAAAAACGCCCGGATCCCCGAAGGCTGCATTTTTTCTACTTTCTTCGCTATCAACATAATTTTCCTTTGCCTACATACTACCTACTATCTACTACTCTCTTTATTTAATATGATATGGCTATTCTCTTATTCTCTTCCTTATGTTTCAAAATTACTCCGTCTTCCTTATATTTCTTAAGCAAAAAATGAGTGACTGTGCCTTTGACGTTCTCCATAGGAGAGAGTTTCTCCGATACGAATCTAGAGACCGTATGCAGGTCTTTACCTTCCACTATCAAAAGTAAATCATAGGTACCTGAAATCAAATAACAGCTGGCGACTTCAGGGAACGAGTAGATCCGCTCGGCAATACGGTCAAAACCTACATCTTTCTGCGGCGTAATATTTACTTCAATTAAAGCCCGCACGCCTGTATCCGTATCCCTGACCAGCTCTTTATTGATTATGGTTTTATATTTTAAGATTACGCCGTCTTTCTCGTATTTCTTGATGGCGGCGCTTATGTTTTGTGTTTTCTTTCTTAATATCTTGGCAATATCTTCAGCTGTGGTGCGCGCGTCTTTCTCTAATACCTCTAATATTTCGTCCATATTCTCCTCCTATCGGGAATGGTTTTAATTGAGTTGAGAACCATTCCTAAATCTAAATATGGCAGATCGTTGGCCCCTGCCTTTTATGCTCGGATTTCTCAATCATTCTTTTTACTTTGCTTACTTTATCTCTGGATGCTGCCTGCTTCCCCTTCTTCTTTATATTCATATTCTCTAAGATACCGTCTAACTCGGCATAAGTTAAGCCCATCTCCCCCTCATCCGTCTGGCCTTGCCAGAGTCCGGCAGTAGGTGGTTTGTTAATAATACGCGCGGGTACGCCTAATTCCTGCGCCAGGGCTTTTACCTGTTTTTTTAATAAACCGCCGATCGGTAATATATCTACCCCTCCGTCGCCGTATTTAGTAAAATACCCTACCGCCAGTTCCGATCTATTGCCGGTACCGCATACCAGATAATTAAGCTTATTAGCGAAATAATAAAGCACCAGCATCCTCAGCCGCGGCTTAATATTGCTTTGTGCAAGCTTGCCTGCCGCAGGAAGGATTTTTGTTAAATCGTTATATGGCCCCGATAAATCAACTGTCTTTGCGGGAATGCCAAGCTTTTTCGCTACTAGCTTTGCGTCCTTAAGGTCAGAGGTATTGGAATTACAAGGCATAAATAAGGCCAGGATCCTTCTTTTGCCAATAGCCTCTTTCGCCAAAGCAGCGACCACGGCAGAATCCACTCCGCCAGAAAGACCGAAGATAATCCCTTTGGCCTTTGCTTTTCTAAATTGGGCCTTAAGCCAGCGAATGATATACTTATGCATATTGATAATCTGAAATTATACCACCTAAATCTTGGAGGGTCAACGGGATTTATCCCGAGATTTCTTTCCTGGAGGCAATAATTTCTGCGGAAAAATATTATTTTGACTTAACGGCTAGAACCTTGATTAAATCCGCTGCGTCCTCGATCTTATCAGTAACCCCTTCTAGATAATCGGCTAACTCATAAGATAACAGCAAGCTGGTTGGTTCAAGTTTAGCATGAATGATCGACTCAATAAGTGCCTTTTTCTGGTCATCTGCCTGGTGTTCGAGCCGGTCAACATCCTCGCAATCGCTCAAAGCTTTCTTCAGGTCATTCTTACTCAGCGTCTGAATTGCTTCTTTGAGTTTAGAGATCGCGGTAAAGATGATCTCCGTAGCCGAAGACATATTCTTCAGGACATCCTCGGGAAGCCTCCCTTCGATAAAACCGAGTATCCGCGCCGCGCCATTGGTCCAATCGGCGATCTTATCGAGCGTCTTTACAAAATGCATCAGGTCTTCCCGGTCAGGAGGCAACAAAAGGCCCTCCGAGAGCTCCTTGACCATCTTAGAGCGCAATATGTCTGCCTGATGTTCACTTTCCCTGACGCTGGCGATTGCTTTATCTTTAGCTTCTGATTCGCCTTTAATGAAGGCTTGTACTGCCTCAGCAAAGTAAGTGACTGTCTTATACGTTTCCTCTACGTGCTTCCGGGCATCCTCGAGGATAGATTTTTCCTCTTCCTTGCCCAGCCATCCGAAAATATTCATCATCTCTCTCATTTAAGCCTCCTTACCATATTTTTACCAATATCATCATTGTTTTAAGCACTAAAAAACTGATTATTCCGGAGACAAACGGCGTAGCCAGCCAGCATACGATAATTTCCCTGATAATACGGATATTTAATACTCTTACCCCCCTTACTAACCCTACCCCAAATATCGCCCCTACAATAGAATGGCTCGTAGAAACCGGCATGCCGAATAATGTATAAATATGCACGTTCACTGCGCTAGCCAACTGCGCTGAAAAAGCCATAATCGGCAAAAGATGGGTAATCTCTGTGCCGACGGTTTCGATAACTTTGTAACCCCAGGTAACAATACCTAAAATAATGGCTGCCCCTCCCAAAACTACGCTAAGGGTAGGAGAAAGCACCCCTGCTCCTACGGCTACTCCGGTAGCATTAGCAACATCATTAGCACCCCAGGTATATGCCATATAAGAACCGCTGGTTACGATTAAAACTGCCATTACTGTTTTGAAATATCTGCGCGGTATAATACGGTATAAGCTAATCTTAAAAAACTGATAAAGAATAAACCCTAAAACTGCTGCTCCTAAAGGGGTAAAAAACCAACATTTGAATATATCAAATAATACTTTATAATTTACCGGTGCCCCGATAGCCAGCCCTGCTCCGGCTACAGCGCCGACAATGGAGTGGCTGGTAGAAATAGGCATCTTCCAATAAGTGGCTAATACCACCCAACAGCAGGCTGCAAAACTAGCTACCAAGGCCACGTATAACGGGCGATTCCCTGCTAATTCATTAAGCGGGACAATCCCCTTGCCGATAGTCTTGGCAACATGAGAACCCTGCAGGTAAGCGCCCAAGAAACCAAAAACAGCGACAATGATAATCGCTTTTTTTAACGTCAGTATCTTTGAACCGACAGCCGTACCTAAAGAATTGGCAGCGTCATTAGCTCCGATAGACCAGCCGACTGCTGCTCCCATCAATAGAGTAACCGCAACTAATAAAAAGTGCATTAATTTTAACCTTTTATCCTGTTATTATTGTTACAATCGGGAGGTGATTTTTATTATACAGTCAAAGAATAAATTTGCAAGGACTTTCTGGCGTACGCCTATCTATTGCTCTTTTTGCCTTGGCAGGAATTAACGCAAACCCCGCAGACATATTGATCAACTAAACGCTGTTTCTGAAACTCCTTTAATTTCTCAAAACAAGCCAGATAGTCAAATTCTGAAGGATTATCTCTAATCGCCCCGGCCGGGCAAACCTTAACGCAAAGCCTACAATCTCCGCAATCTTTCCCGACCGGCTTATCTAGCTTAAGCGGCATATCCGTTAAAATAGTAACCAGGCGAAACCGGCAACCTAATTGTTCGTTCACTAATAAATTATTTCTGCCGATCCATCCCAAACCGGATAGGTGAGCAATTTTCCTGTGGGATAGATGCGCCTTCTGATTCTGCCAGTCCAGGATCTGGGAGCTGGGTATGGGCACAGCAAGATAACCCTTATCTTCTATATAGCTACTGACCTTAAATGCCAATTGATCAAGCAGGGCATTGGCAGTGCGGTAATGATGAAAGTATAAGCGTGTAGGAGCATCTTTAATTTCGCTTAATATGCCCCGGGATAACTTCATCCCCAGGCTTATAGCTTTATCGAATTTTTCTTGCAGTTCTTTTGAAAGCAAAAAATCTTTCTTGATATTATTGACGCTGGCTATACCGAATAGGTCCGCGCCTAAACCCAAAGAGAATTTCTTAAGCGCCGTATAGTTTCTACTTTTGTTATCCATTAATCTTTTTCAGGTAGACCATCAATAGAGAGACCGCAACAGGCGTAACGCCGGAAATGCGCGCAGCCTGGCCTAAATTAAACGGCTTAAATCTGCTTAACTTTTCTTTAATCTCCCGCGAAAGCCCGGGGATACCAGCATAATCCAAGTCCCCGGGGAGCCTGATCTTCTCCAGGTTTTTGAACCTCTCTACTTCTTTAAGCTGCCGCTCGATGAATCCGGCATATTTTACCTCAATTTCTACCTGCTGGGAAGCGGATTCGTTTAAATCAAGGCTAAGCCCTGCCAGATCTTTTAAATCCGCCAGGGCTACCTGCGGCCTTTTTAAAACTTCCTGGAGAGTAACGCTTTTTCTAATAGGCGCACTTTTAAGCTCGGCCAACTTCTCGTTAATCTCTAAGCCTGGTTTCAGGTAATTGCTGCTTAAAAAATCCAAGCCATACTTTAAATCCCGGATTTTTTTCTGGGTAATTCGATAGTCATTTTCGCTCACTAATCCTAATTCATAACCTGTCTTACGCAAACGTAGATCCGCATTATCTTCGCGCAGGATTAAACGATACTCTACCCGCGAGGTAAACATACGGTAAGGTTCATTAGTCCCCTTGGTAGTTAAATCATCGACCAGCACTCCGATATAGCTGGATGAACGGTCTAAGACCAATGGCTCTTTATTCTTAACGCGCAAGGCAGCATTAATTCCGGCGAGTAAACCCTGGGCTGCTGCCTCTTCGTAACCGGTGGTACCGTTAATCTGGCCGGCCAAATATAAATTTTTAATTAGTTTAGTCTCTAGCGTAGGGTAGAGCTGGGTTGGCTCTGCTACCGTATGCTCTATGCCATAGCCGAAACGGATTACCCGCGCTTTTTCTAGCCCGGGGATAGAATGTAAAAACTCCAGCTGCACATCCTCCGGCAGGCTGGTAGAGAGCCCGTTAGGATAAACCTGGGGCGTAGTACGGCCCTCCGGCTCCAGGAATATCTGGTGCCTATCCCTATCCCGGAATTTGATCACCTTATCTTCGATAGAAGGGCAATATCTGACCCCCGTAGATTTAATAATCCCCGTATAGAGCGGAGAGCGATCCAGGTTTTTTAAAATAATCTTATGCGTCTCCTGGCTGGTATAAGTTAAGTAGCAGGGTAGTTGTTTTTGTTTTATTACTCCGGTAGAAAAGGAAAACGGCCGAGGAAGGAAATCCCCGTTCTGTACAGCCAGACGGGAAAACTGAATAGATTCTTTATCAAGGCGCGGGCAGGTTCCGGTCTTAAACCGCAATAACTTAAACCCTAACTCAGCTAAATTTAAAGATAAACCGTTTGCTGCCGGCTCGTTAATCCGGCCTGCGCTAAAATGGTTTAACCCGATATGGATGACTCCTTCGAGAAATGTGCCGGGGCAGATTATTACCGCGCCGGATTCTATCCGGTCATTATTGGCGGTAATTACTCCTCTGACCTGATTATCTTCGGCTATCAAGCGGATAACCTGGGCTTCTTTTAAAAACAGGTTTTTCTGTTTTTTAATTACCTCCTGCATATGTTTACGGTAAAGATCAATATCCACCTGAGCGCGTGAAGATTGCACCGCAGGGCCCTTGGAAGCATTTAGCACCCTAAATTGTATTCCGCAGGCATCAGCTGCCTTAGCCATCTGGCCCCCTAAGGCATCGATCTCCTTTACCAACTGCCCCTTGCCTACGCCGCCTATAGCCGGATTACAACTCATCAAGCCTATGCTATCAGCCTTAAGAGTCAAAATCAGCGTCTTTAACCCAAGCCGCGCACAAGCTAAGGCTGCTTCAATACCAGCATGCCCTGCCCCAATTACAATAATATCATACCTCATATTATCAGGGACGGTTCTCAACTCAAAGCGAAAGTGTACCCCTCAATTAATTAGATTAAGAATTTTATTTTATTATTGTTATATCCAAAACTTAAAATATAGCAAATCACCAGGAATTATCAAACCAATTGTTATTATGTTATCATAAGGGATAACTAAAAACAATCGCTTTCCTGGATATGCAAGGCTATAAACATAAAAAAATAAGTGGGGAGGGGACACTTCCCGAACAACTCAAGAACCGTCCCTAAAGGTTGGCGGATTTTATAAGGAGGGGCATAATTTCGCGGCCGAGGATCTCACCTAGAGAACCTAATTTAGCGGACCTTTCGGAGAAGCTCATTGAGCCGTCAGGCTTGACGTTACCGCCGGAAATAAGTAACGGTACCGGGTCAGCCGAATGGGCCTTCATAGCGCAGACAGTAGAATGATCAGCAGTCACTGCCACGACAGTATTACCCATATCCAGCTTAGGCAGCAGGCTGGCAAAGAAAAACTTGTCAATTGCCTCGATAACATCTTTTTTAGCGCGGAAGTCTCCGTCGTGTGCCGGCTCATCCGGACCTTTGATATGCACATAGATACCGTCGTACTTCTGGATTGAGTCCAGTGCCACCTTGGACCAAACAGGATAATCAACATCCAGATGCCCGGTCGGGTCAGGCACAGAGATGATCTCTATACCGGTCAAAAGAGCAATCCCTCTTTCTACCGGCATCTGTACAAACGAACCGAACTTCAGATTATAAATACTGCCTATCTTAGGAAACTCAGGTAAATGGTCGCCTGCGTCGCGGGATAAAATCAGGTTTCCCGGCATCTTGTTCTCAGCAATCCTTTTCTTGTTTAACAGCGACTCATTTAAAACCTTATTCGATTTCTCGGTAAATTCATTTAAGAGCCGCGCCGCTTCCCGTGCTTCCGGAGAACTTTCATAACCAGGCATAGGTACCGATTCAGCAACCAGATTATCAAATTTCTCCTTGGCTACTCCGAAAACACCCTCCCGGCCATAAGCAGGGTCGGTATTAGTCACCCACCCGGATAATTTCGAACGCATACCCCTGATTACTAGTACGCCGCGGTGGCCGATAGTATTCTTAAATTCAAATGTAGCGCTGGAAAGCGTAACTTTGCAATTAATCTCTTTGGCTAAAGAGGTAGCCTCTTCCGTGGTCAGGTTTCTGCCTACCCGACGGTCTTTAATCGTTTTAGCGTCCTGCTCTACGGTGGCAAAATTAACGCGCAAAGCTAAATCGCCGTCTTTAATCGCTAATCCTTCTGCGAAAGATTCTAAAGGGCCCCTGCCTGTATAATATTTATGCGCATCGTAACCTAATAGGCTGATCACGGCAATGTCAGATTCCGGAGCTATACCCCGGCCAACCGGATAGACTATGCCGGTTTTACCCTTCTGCGCCAGGCGGTCTAGATTAGGTGTGAGTGCTGCCTCAAGGGGGGTCTTATTATTCAGTTCCTTAATCGGCTGATCGCCTAAACCGTCTAAAACTATGTATAAAATCTTTTTCATTTATCTATTTTGAGCTGTCAGTCGTCAGTTGAAGAATGAAAGCCGAAGACTGATTGCTATGTTAACACTTCGAATAACCGCAGGCCTGGCATTTCACACAGCCTTCTTCGTGGCGTAATGCCCCGCCGCAATCCGGACAGACTCCCACGATATCCCCATGCATACCGGTATCAACCGCAGCGTGTTCTTCGCTGTGCGAGTGCTTCATTGCGACCTTAAGCGTTTCCAGGGCCGCTGGATTTAACTGGCCGGTGGCCAATCTTTTTTCAACCACCCTGGCAATCGCATCAGCACAAGAAAATATCCTTTGCCCCTTTTCCCAGGAAGGGCTAGGGCAACGGATATTACGTAATTGTTCAATAATAGACTTTACTTCAATATCTGCGCGAAAAGCCAAAGAAACCAATCTGCCCACTGCCTCCAGCTGAGAAGCAGCGCAACCTCCGGCCTTGCCCATTTGGGTAAAAAGCTCAAAGGGCTTACCCTCTTCATCGACATTAATCGTTACGTAAAGGTTCCCGCAACCCGTAGCTACCTTAGTCGTTGTCCCGTTAATCACCTCTGGCCTGGGACGCGGGGCAATCTCCTGCTTTAAGCCGCCGGGCTTATTTTCTTCCTTGGCTTCTTTATCTTTATGGTTGATATTTAAAACCTGCTCTTCACGGCTGCGGTCGCGGTATATCGTAATCCCTTTACACCCCAATTTATAGGCTAATAAATACGCCTTGCGCACATCTTCCGGGCTGGCTTCGTACGGAAAATTAATCGTCTTAGAGACTGCGTTATGCACGTATTTCTGGAACGCTGCCTGCATGCGCACATGCCATTCCGGGGAGATATCATGAGCAGTAACAAATATTCTTTTGATATCATCCGGTATGCCCTCGATATCCTGGATAGAAGCGCTCTCGGCTATTTTTTCCATTAACTGCCGGCCATAAAATCCCCGCTCACGGGCAAACTCCTCAAACAAAGGATCTACCTCGACTAATTTATCGTTATCCATCACATTGCGGTAATAAGATATGGCAAATAATGGCTCGATCCCCGAAGAGCAGGGGCCGGCGATAATACTGATCGTGCCGGTAGGGGCAATCGTAGTAAGGGTAGCGTTACGCATCTTCATTGCGTGGTCTTTTCTGTCATAGATACTGCCCTTGAATGCGGGGAAAACCCCTTTTTCTTGCGCCAACTCCTGCGATTTCTCGGTTGCCTCGGCCAAGATAAAAGACATAACTTTTTCCGCCAAGGCCACTGCCTCATCGCTATTATACGGTATGCCTAAGCGGATAAGCAGGCTCGACCAACCCATTACCCCTAAGCCGATCTTGCGCGTTAACTTCGTAGCCTTTTCGATCTGCGGCAGGGGGAATTTATTTACATCAATGAGGTTATCCAGGAAATGCGTAGCCAGGCGCGTTACTTCCTTCAATCTTTCCCAATCGATCTCATAACGCGCTGACCCGGACTTTTTATAAAGCACTGCTAAATTTATCGAACCCAAGTCACAGCTTTCATACGGCAAGATTGGCTGCTCACCACACGGATTAGTGCTCTCGATCTTGCCCAATTTAGGGGTGGGATTATCCCGGTTGATACGGTCGATAAAGATAATTCCCGGCTCGCCATTTTTATGCGCCTGTTTGACGATTAAATCAAATACCTCCTGAGAATTAAGGCGTTGTACTACCTCGTGCGTATGCGGATCGATCAGTTCGTAGTCTTGGCTATTCTCTAACTTCTGCATGAAATCGTCGGTTATTGCCATAGAAATATTAAAATTAGTGATCTGATTATTTTTTTCCTTACAGGTGATAAACTCCAAAATATCCGGATGGTCTACCCTTAAAATCCCCATATTCGCACCGCGGCGTGTCCCCCCCTGCTTTACCGCTTCGGTTGCCGAATCATAAACCCGCATAAAAGAAACCGGGCCGGAGGCTATCCCTCCGGTGGTCTTGACTACCGCGTTTTTAGGCCGTAGCCGGGAGAAGGAAAATCCCGTACCGCCGCCTGATTTGTGAATCAGGCTGGTAATCTTTAAAGTTTCGAAGATGGATTCCATGGAATCATCAATGGGCAGAGTGAAACAGGCGCTGAGCTGACCTAAGTCTTTTCCGGCATTCATCAGGCAAGGAGAATTAGGCATGAACTCCAAATTGGAGATGATCTGATAAAATGATTCCTCCAGCGCAGCAACTTCTTTTTCAGGATTAGCGTAGATCTTATCTGCCAACGCGATTGCTTTAGCTACGCGGCGAAACATCCCCTGCGGAGTTTCGATTATTTTACCCTTCTCGTCTTTCATTAGATAGCGGCGCTCTAATACCTTTAATGCGTTCTCGGATAATTTTAAAGACATTTTCCCCTCTGGTTTTAAAAATATTGTTTAAAATCTAAAAGATTATAACAACCACTTAATTGTTTGTCAAGATAAAAATACAATGGATAGTGTACTTTAGGCATGGAAGACACAACAAATTGTATGCGAAGCCGCCAGGGCTTACTCCCTTTAAGGCCGTTAAAGAGGCCTGCAGGATTCCCTGATCACCAGCTCTGTGGGCAAGATAATCTTTTTTCTTTTTCCCTTCTTATCGGAAATAAGTGCGACCAATTCTTTGACGCTCTCTTCAGCCATCTTAATCAGGGGCTGCCTGACAGTAGTCAGGGACACTGGGCCATAAAGCCCGGAAGGGTTATCGTCAAATCCCACGATGGACAGATCTCCGGGTATGTTTTTACCTATTTCTTTGGCTACAGCCATTACTTCCAGCGCCATTGAATCAGAGGCGACGAATACACTAGTGGCAGAGTCTTGCATATTCAGCAATTTTTCCGCTGCCATACGTGCCTGCCCCCGCGAATAATCTGTCTTAAAAATATACCCCTCATTAATCGCAATATTATTCTTTTTCAGGGAGCGCTTATATCCTTCCAGGCGCTGCGCTGCTGCCTGGGTAACTAGGTCTCCTGCTATATGCGCGATCTTCCTGTGCCCCAGGCCCACCAGATAATCTACGGCGCTCTCTGCGCCTCCCACATTATCGATAGCAATACAACTCACCGGCAAATCTTCAACATAGTGGTTAATCACCACGCTGGGAATCTCTGCTGCTAGGGCATCTTCCAGTTGGGGACGGTTTGCGATAATATCGGCAAAGATAATACCTCCTACGCCCTTTAAATTTAACGGTGTGCGGCTGTCCGTTAAATGGAGCAGAAAGTCTAATTTCATCAAACCACAAAGCGTACCTATACCGCGGATCAGCTCCAGGGCATAGAATGAATAAAATATACCTTCGTAGCGAGGTATGACTAAAGCCACTACATTGCTCTTACCGGTGGCTAATCTTTGCGCAAAGACCGAAGGTTGAAATTTAAGCTCTTTGATCGCGTTCAGTACCTTGATACGGTGTTTATCCTTTACGGTGGGGAATTTATTAATCACGCGCGAGACCGTGGTTACGGATACTCCGCTTAGGCGGGCGACATCTTCGATAGAAACGCTTTTATTCTGGGAAGAATTTTTATGACGGACCATAATTATGCGTATGTATTAAACGAACTTAACCAGCTAAACGCGCTTATTTAACTATATCCCCTGCGGCTATAGCAGCGATCTCCTGTTTTATATCGCAAGCGGTAATGTCCGCACGCAGCTGAATCGCTTCAAGCGTAGCGATAGGCTTGGCGTCTCTATAGACGTGCAGGACGCTGCCTTGGCTGATGCCGTTTTCTGTGCCGGCGTCGATAATCACAAAACCGTTTTCCCGGTTAATAGCTATAACCTTAAATTCCTCTTTGGCAGTTACCTGCACACTCGCCCCTGCCTGCGGCCGTACCACTATCGTCGGCAACTCCACGGATTCTTTTTTCTCCTGGACCGGCAAAGCCTGCCCCTGCGCTTCGATTTGTTTTTTCAGGTCTTCTACATAGGAAGTCTTATCTTTTAAAATTATCTCCATCTCCGCCAATCTATCCTGCAAGGCAACTTGGTCCTTCTGCAGCGCATCCATTTTTTCGTCCAGCTTAAGCTTACGGCTAATAATGACTTTCAGTTCTTTTTTGAGCGTCGCGTTTTCCTTCCTCAATGACTCTAACTCCTTCTGAGCGCTCATCCGGTCATTCTTCTCTCTAACCAACTCTTTAGCCAAACTGTCTAGGACCTGCTGATTATAAGTAAGGTTGCGGTTATCTTTCTGTAACTGGGTGTTATCTCCCTGAAGCGCCTTGAGTTCAACGCGGACTTTCTCCAATTGTAATTCCAGCTCGGTTTTTTGTTTTAAGATTTCCCCCCAATAGGCATCCTCTGTCTGCGGCACTATCTTTATTTCCGGCTCAGGGGGCTTCTCCATCTCTTTGGCCTTTAGTTTTTCTATCAATTTCGTCCTCTCCTGCTCCAAGAGGTAATAACGCGACTGAATCTCATCTTTCCCCTGGGAAACATCCTTTAAATCTTTGTTCAGGGAATTGATTTTTTCCTGCAGGCCCTTGACAACCTGCTCCCCTTCTGTGATTTTCCGCATCAGCGAGGCATTCTCTTTCTGTAAGCTCGCCTTTTCCCGCTCTAACGTTTTTTTGGCACTATAGGCCGATAAGTTAATAATAAGGCTCAAAGCAACTACCATACCTATTATTCCTATTATAATAATCTTCTTTTTACCCTCCATTATCCCTCCCTAGATTATATGCGGGTAAATACCTCTTTTATGACAAGGCTGGCAGCACCTATAGCCACGGCGTTTTCTCTTAGCTGCGAATAAGCAATCTTTAAATCCTGGGTTACTTCTCTAAAGGCCCACTCCTTGACCGTCAATGTTACCTTGTTTAAGAATTCATCCCCGGCTTCCTCTAAGCCTCCGCCGATAACTACGACCTGGGGATTTAGCAGATTAACCAGGTGGGCGATCTTGATACCTAATCTTTTTGCCGCCATATCTAATGCCGCGCAGGCTATGTCATCCTTAGCCCGGGCAGCGATAAAGACGCTCTTTAAATCCACGTTATCGGGATTGGAAGAGGTTAATTTATAAAATTTTGCCGCCTGGAGCTTATCCTGCGCCAATAACTCCTTGGCCTGCTCGACAATGCCTAGATCCATCTCCCAGCGTTTCAAGAAACATTTCCGGCCGGCCTCGCAGTTAAATTTATCCTCTTCTTTATGATTATAGATCGATACCTCTCCGGCATAACCGTCTGAGCCGGTATAAATTTCTCCGTTTATCATTATGCCGCAACCGACACCGGAAAACATGTAGATTACATTCTTTAATCCGTGCTCTAAGTCAAGCCAGTGCTCGCCGAAACAGGCAGCCGTAGCATCGTTTTCGATTAAAACAGGCAGGTTAAATTCCTTTTCAATGATCTCTCCGAGAGGTAAATCTACCGAGGCGTAGGTATAATAATGGTCCATCTTTTGCGGCCAGTGGATCGAACCATCTCTTTTATTGATCAATCCGGCAACGCCTACGCCGATGCCCTTTAAATCCGGCGTGTATTCTTTAGAGCGGCGCAGGATCTCGCGGATAATCTCTAATAATGACTCGGCGATCTCTTTGACTGATGCCCTCGGCCTGGATATTTGGGTTTTGGTGATGATATTCCCTTTTAAATCCACCAAGAGGCCGACCATATTCATCAGGTTTAAACCCACTCCGATTACAAAACCAGCCCGCGGATTCAGGTCAAGCAGCACCGGCCTCCTGCCGCCTTCGGAGACATCCAGCTCTTTTTCGTAAACTAATTTATTCTTGATGAAGTCATCAATATAGTTAGATATCGTAACCACATTGACGCCCATCTCCTTAGAAATATCCGGCCGGCTGATCGGCCCGCGCCTTCTTAAAATCTCCAATATATCGATAATGCGCTTTTCTTTTTCGCTTAGTTCGCCTTTATGTAAAGCAGTATCCCACATCGCTAGAGTAAAACCTTTCTGGTGTCTTTAATGCGTAATTAACTTGTGGAGTTCTACGGACGATATAAGTTATAAGTGCACATTTACCCCCACTGCCTTGTTTAGTAAAGCGAAACAATGGGGGTAAATTCAATCCCAAACTTATATTCACTAGCGCTCCATAAGTTTGGTTTTCATTTATTTATACTACCAAAAGAGATATAAGTCAAGTATTTTTAAGAAGTAACGGCAAGATAAGGGAAGTTATTCCTTAAATATACGCGAGGAAATTAATTAACGTCAATGAAGCAGATATCGCGGCCAATAATACCTGAAGGGGAGACTATAATCAGGTTTACTATTTTTGTACCTGAATCGCTATAAAAGGTATCAAACCCTGCCTGGTCAAAAGAGGGTGTTGTCTTTCCTGTATCGCCGGACCAGAGGTATTGCTGCTCTACCTGCATACAACCCGCTTCTAAGATATAACCTCCGGAATCGATATGGATTGCTTCATCTTTCTTGACCCTATAAAGAGAGGTTTTTAAATCGGCTTTATTCATGTCGAGCTTGGCGTATTCCTCTTTTAAAGAAGCGTCCAAGAATGTTTTTAGGTTATATTCTATCGGTTTTCCCTCTGCGATCTCCTTTAGCCTTTTTTGCGCCAAGGCGCGGTCCTGCGTAAATCCGTCTTGGGATTTTTCCAGCAGATTATTATAATACTCTTTAGCCTTAACCAGATCCCCCTCCCACTGACTCAATAATCCCAATTGATAAAGGCTTGTGATGACCTGGGGGCTGGAGTTTGCTTTTGCGCTGAGCCCTTTAAAATAATCCTTGGCGGTTTTAAGGTCTTTCAGGATATAAGCAGAGATGGCGGCGATTTTAAAATTAGCTTCATCGGCATATTTAGTCCCGGGGTAGCGTTCCAACAAATAAATGTAATTTTCCCTGGCCTGATCATATTCTTTGGCCTTCTCCAGGCAGAAACCGCGTAGATAGGTTAACTCTTCGTCTAAGGACTCCCTACCCCCTAATTCTTCGATTTGCTTAAAGATCTTCGCCGCATAGAGTGGATCGCTGGAGCCTTTATCACGGGGGGAGAATAGCTTAGCGATATCGATTAAAGCGGGGATAGATTTCTCCTTGGGCCATGATTTTAAAACCTTATCGATATAGGCGTCGTAAACTACTTCGGAGAATTCCAGGTTACCCTCTTCATAAAATTTTCGGGCCGTATCTTTTAATTTATCCTCACCCTGCGGCTGATTAATGAGCTTATTGACGTAAAGCTTGTATATCTCTTTTGCTTTAGATTTTTCGTCATAAGCAAAAAGCTCATCGGCAACCTTCTTGACCGGGTCGTTATCAGCGGACTCGCCGGCATAATCACGCGCGGCGTTGATTAAATCATCTAAGGCGGCTTCCTGAAAGGTATCCTGTTGGTCTTTATGAAAACGCCAATTAAGCAGCTTAGCGTAGATATACAACGGGTCCTTAGGATTAGTTTCAGCGATTGCGCTCTTTAAACTGTTGGTAATCTGGTCGCGATAGCTATTGCCATTGGCAAAATATTCATCCCAGTTCTGGGCTTCCTCTAAATATTTAAGCTGCTGGTAACGGCAGGACGCTATATAATAATCCGCAAACGGTCCGCTTGCCTTATTCTTACTAGCCAGGGATCTTAATGACTCAACGCAATCCTCATACTTATGCTCTGTGTAATATAAATCAACTAGCCGTGCAAAGAGGGGGTATAATTTTTCCTGGTCCTTAGTTTCTGCGAGCTGCTTGGTCAAAGAAGTTAACTCTTGTTTATTTGTATCCGGCGGCTTAGCTAAGAGAGAGTGTAAACCGGATGTGCTGAAAAATACTGCTAAAATAACAAACCTAAAAAACCGGACCATTGGTTTATTTTTATGGATTACGGATTTTAAGATCATTTCGGCCTCCCCGCTTTCTTAGCTTGATTATTACCCAAAGAGGGCTGCTTCCAGAACTCCCTGATTACGTAATACGCCTTACGCGGCTTGCGCTTATCTAACCTCTGATTTGAGACAGGCATAACCTCTGCCGGCTCATCGGATAAAGCCACAATGCCAAACCACTCCTCATTCATATTTTTATTGCCCTCTGCCTTGATATCAAAGTAATAACTGCCGTTAGACCAATTAGAGCCGGTATCATGGACTTTCCAGCTTTCCGGGTCATACTGGTTGTACTTCCACCATTCATCCGTCCACTCAAACATTACTCCCCCCAGGCAATTACCCGCCCCTTTTTTATTATCCCAGAGGTTTTCATAGATCTGCCGCCATTGCGATTCTAAGAAAAAAGCCTGCATACTCTGGTCTTCTTTCTTCAAAAAGGCATCGTAACTATCTGCGCCGAATTCACTGATTAAAATCGGCTTATCAAAAGTCGCCCGCAATGACTTAAAAAGGTTCCCGAAAGTCTTACCTCTATAAATAATACAGGCAACTAAATCTATGTCCGGGCAGAATTGCGCTGCCACATCTAAGCCTACCAATTCACCATTGCCCAGGGCCACCGGATGATCAGGGTCTATCTGGTGTATCTGGCGGGCAATATCATTGACAAAAGAATAATAAATTTTGCTGCGCATGAACCTTTGTTTCTGCGGGTCAGGCTCTTTATCTATCTCTTCGCTGGACCAGGGTTGCACGTGCCCCAGGCAGGAATAATTATTCTCGTTGCCTAAGATCCACAAGAGCACCCCGGGCTCATCCTTATAAAGACTGACCATATCCAGGACTTCTTTTCTGATCCTATCCTGGAACTGCTTATCACCATAAAAAGGGCAGGGGTATTCCCAGAAACCCAGCCAGTCCCCTAATATCGTACGGATACCGTAAAGCTCATACATATCCCTGATCACCTGCCTGACCTCCTGGGGATTATCATGGGCCTGATAAAGCCTGATCGTGTTAACCCCCATCTCCTGCATCAGCTTACCGTCTACAAGCCAGGGTTTATTGGGGTCTGACCACCAGTCATATTCATGGTTCTGCCCGATCGGGATAGGGCTATAACAAACTCCTTTAACAATATAAGGTTTGCCTCCAGCTATAAGCTGAAAGTTGCCGTTTTTCAATTTTCTAATTTCGACTTTCCGGCTAGGTTTACAGTTTATAACAATCAGCAGGGTAAGCAGAAAAAAAACAGAGCATAGAAAGCCGAAGAATCCAATTTTTCTTAAGCGATCCGTGCCCTGTTTTTTGTTAACTTGGTCCTGATTATTCGTACTTAATTTCATCCAAGTAGAAAGTCGCGCCTGCCGGATTAACATCAACGTTGGTAGCCCAACAGAAACCACCGATAATATTAGCTAAATCTTTGCCTTTTAGATCGATAGTATACTGGGTCCACTCTTTATTTAAAACCACCGGCCCTATGCCTGCGGCATCGGTATCGGAAAATTCACCCATCAGGCCGCCGATTTTAAACTCCTCTATTCTCTCCCCTCCGTTTGCGCCCCTTGCCCAGAATGTGAGCTTGGTCGCTTTAGAAAGGTCGTAGCCGGCATCGATATTACCCCAGTTATTAGCCGGTTGCTGCCAATAGATACCAGCCCAACGCGCACCCTGAGCAGCATTACCATTATAAACGATTTTAATACAGCTATCCCCTAAATAAGGATCTTCTTTGGAAGCACCGTCATATTTTATATCGCCGTAATCACCCATCCAACCGCTCGGTATGAAATGGTTGTTCATTGAGGAGCGATCGGCAAAGACATAAAAGGGCATTGCTTGCTGCTTCTTGCCTTCCGGCTTGACAGCCGGATCAGCTTCGAATTTAATATCATCCAGATAAAAAATACATCCTTCGGGATTCAAATCTGCGTTAGTCACCCAACCGAAACCTCCACTTATGTAAGAAAGGTCTTTACCGGCAATATTAATGGTATATTGCTTCCAGCTGTCCGTCAGTTCCGCTGGGCCCATTTCTACAGTTGCTGAATCCGGATAAGTACCTTTGATCCCGCCGACCGTAAACTTCTGGATTACTTCTCCGCCTTTTGCGCCTTTAGCCCAGAAAGTCAACTTGGTCATTCCCGTTAAATCAAAACCGCCTTTTTTCGAACCCCAGTTATTGGCAGGATTCTGCCAATACACCCCTGCCCAACCCTGTCCCTGGGCTTTCTTGGCGGTATAAGTAAGCTGTATGGAAGTTGTCCCTGAATGCGGGCTATCGAGTGCCTGATCATTCAGTTTAATGTCGCCGTAATCACCCATCCAACCGCTCGGTATGAAGTGATTATTTTTATTGTTTTTATCCAGATAAACTGTAAACTCGGTTTTGGGGGCTGGCGCAGCAGCGGCTGTTGCTTCTTTTTCCGGAGCAGCTTTTGCCTCTGTAGCAAAAACCAGCCCTAAGCAAGCCAGAAAGATCAACCCCGCAATAATAGGCTTTCTCATAACTATTCCCTCCTTTTTAAATAATGTTGAATTAGAAAAGTCAGACATTTTTAATTTAATTTTGTCTAGCCTCCTTTCTTTCTCTTATCCTAAGATGTTGCATAAGGTTATTTCCAGGCTTTCTTATACGTATAATATGACTGACGCAGCTGCCTTAAGAAAGGGCTTAGTTTTCCGTCCCCCTGGCCGGCAACCCCCAGCCACTCCTCGTGCATAAAGCCATCGGGAAACGGACCGCTGAATAAACCTTTGGTATCGTGGATCGAAGGCTCGTATGCCTTCCACCATTCATCCAACCATTCAAAAGCTATCCCGCCCAAAGAATTCCCTTCACCTGCGGCAAAGGCCATATTATTTTCAATATCTTCCCAGGCGTTGCGGTGATACTCAGCCTGCATCCGCTCTGATTCATAGGAAGATCTGCCTTCAGCGTATGCGGGGCAGCCAAACTCGGTAATAAATACCGGCCTATCTGCTTCTTGTTTTACCTGGCGCCAAAGCGAACCAAAACCGTAATCCCCGCGGTAGGCGTTAGTACCGAAAATATCCACATCCGGGGAGTCTTTACCAAATTTATCCAGGAATAATGTGTCTCCGCTACAGATACCTACTGGATGTTCGGGGTCTAAAGATTTTATATAGCTGGCAGCTTCATTGGTAAATCTAAAGAAGGCATCCGGTTCCTTATTAGCATTGCAGGCGAAACCATAGACGTTCTCATTCCCCAATAGCCAGAATAATATATAAGGCTCATCTTTAAATTCAGTAATCATCTGGGTGACTGACTCTAACATCTTCTTTTTATGCTCCAGATTATTATAGTCAGTACCCGGGTACCAGGGTGCGCCTGAGCCGATAGTATATTTGCCCAGGAAATCACCCATTATTACCATTATACCATATTTTTTATAGAGGTCACGCAAAAGTTCCTTGTTTACCTTAAGAGGATGGTGGTAAAGCCGGATGGTATTAACCCCCATTTCCTGCATCAACCTGAAATCCCCTATGTTGGGTTCGTTTTTATCCTGAAGGTTATTCCGGTTTTTATCTACGAAAGCGTCGTAAGGCCCGTCAATTTTGCCATTATTATTAAAATCCTCCTCCATCCAGTTGCCGAGAGTCCCTTCATCAGGGGACTGTCCGACCTTGGTCGGCGCATAGGTAATCCCCTTGATGATATACGGCCGGCCATCCACTAATAATTGCCAATCCCCGGTTTCATATTGTACAAGACGAACCCGTCCTTTGCCCCTGCGCTTCTTGATGCTCAACAAATCGCCGGAAGGTTTGGGTTTTAATCTTTCTAAAACAGATACCTTGACAAATTTGCCCGGATTAGTCGCGACAATATCATTGGCGATATCATTATCGTAGCCGTTAATGATCCGGATATCCGCACCCACCAATTTATAACCTAACTGGGGGTTGTGGCGCAGCAGGAAGTTTATCTTGCTGATCGCTGCCTGGGCCACATACCAGGGCGTATGCCAATAGGTCCATCCGTAAGTACCGGGAAAATGCAAGACAATCGCGTAATAACACTTAATTGCCTGCTTAATTAAACCTGACTTTTCCAGAATTAAACCAGTATAGAATAATTTTACCCCCTGTGGCTCAGAGGTTGTGGCCCACTTTAGGAATGCTGCTTCTAAGTCCGGTGATTGCAGGAAATCCCACTGCGAACCCTCCAGCCTCTTTTCCTTTAAGGCTCTCTTATACTCCGGATCCCACCTGACTGAAGTAGTATTAGGATAAACCCCCTCCCCCACTGCCTGACTTAACCCCTCCTGGTCCTTGACTATATATTTGTAATCCTTGGTGCCGATACCCTGAAATTCCCCGTATTTGGCGTAATTTACGAAGTCCTCTTTCCCCGAATCATATAGAACTACTTTCGTAAGTAGCGTGCTGACCTTCTTTTTTTGCTCCAGCTCGATAGAACCGGTTTCCAGCTTCTTGATACTCTGCTTAGCTGCCTCGGCAATCTGCCAATACCAGCCGCGCTGGTCCCAAGCCTGGGCATAAGGGTATTTATCAATAATCAGCTTAAATATCTTCTTGGCTTCTTCGATTTTCTCCTGGCGCATGTAAGACTCTGCCTGAATAAAATAGGCAGTAGCTACGTCGTTCATTATCTGAGCGGAAGAGATTTCATCTTTGGTTTTTGGCAGGGCCTTAAGGGATGATTGGATCTTATCTGCCTGGTCTTTATAAAGATCGATGCATTCCTGGGTATATTTGAAAGTGGCCTCAGTATCCCTTCTGCCATGCGCCTCCCAGGACTTAACGATCAGATCAGCCGAAGACGGCTGCTCCTGGCCGATAGCTCTGTGTAAGGTGTAAGGTGTAAGGTGTAATGCAAAACAAATTAAAGCCCCGATGGCAACTTTACACTTTACACTTTTAACATTACACAATTTTCTCATCCTACAACAGCTCCTTGAGTTACTCCTTTAACAATATATTTCTGCATCAGCAAATAAACGATGATGATGGGCAAGGCAGTAATGGTCAGGCCGGCCATAAGTAGCGGATAACGGGTAATAAATTCACCCTGGAAGGTCATCAAAGCCACCTGCAGCGGCATCAGCGCCTTGCTGTCAAAAATAATCAGGGCTAAAACATACTCGTTCCAGACTGCCAGGGCATTAAAAACTACTACTACCGCCAGGACCGGTTTAGCCAAAGGCAAAGCCACATGCCACCAGATACCCAATTTAGAGCAGCCGTCGATCCTGGCAGCATCTTCTAACTCCTTAGGCATATTATCGAAAAATGTCTTTAAGAGAAATATGCTGGTGGATAAACCTACGTTAATCATACATAAAATATAACCCGGCGCTGTATTCCTCAGGTGCAGCTTATTCAATAATACGTAAAGAGGGACAAAACTGCCTGGTATCGGTATCATCATCGCCGCCATGAACATAAAAAAGAGAAGATTTTTTCCGGGAAAACGGAAACGGGAAAAGGCATAGGCAGCTAAAGAAGCGACAATGATTATCCCGATTACCACGCAGACCGTATAGACGATGCTGTTAAAAAAATTCCTCCCGAAACCACCCTCGATCCAGGCATGATAATAATTTTCAAAGTGAAACTCCTTGGGCATAAGCGACATATCCTTGAATATCGTTTCCTGGGTTTTCAGGCTTGAAGAGACCATCCAGAGCAGGGGGAATAAACAGGTAACGGAAACCGTAATCAAAAAAAGATGGATGATCAGGTTAAACGTAACTTTTTTTGTCTTGTAATAAAAAACTGCTTTCATCGCCTAAGTTTGCCTTGAATGTTTAGAAAAGCGGTATTGGATAAAAGAAATCGCCATTAAAATTACGCCGAAGCTTATCCCCTGGGCGCAGGCATAACCAAAGCGGGAAGAGCCGCGCATCGAGGCTAATATCCTTAATACAGGCACCTGGGTGTGGTATGCCGGGCCACCGCCGGTCATGGCAATAATCAGAACAAATGCCTGCATCGTGCCCAAGACCGTTAAGATAGCCACTAATACCGCTACCGGAATCATTAAAGGTATGGTAATCTTTTTAAAAGAGGCCCAAGCGTTAGCCCCGTCAACCCGCGCTGCTTCATAAAGCTCGCGGGGGATCGTCTGCAATCCGGCCAGAAATATCAGGAACCCCCAACCAAAACCCTTCCAGGAGTGCACGATCGCTACAGCAGTCAGGGCGGTCTGGGGATCAGAAAGCCAATTTCTCACCAAGTTAGGAAATCCCAGGTGCACCAACCAGTTATTTAGTAATCCGTAATTGCCGTCTAAAATCCACTGCCAGACCAAGCCTACTACAACCTCGGATAATACCGGCGGAATAAAGAAAATCACCCGGTAGAAATTCTTCAGGCGGATCTCCCGGTCACAAGCCCATGCCAGTAAAAAAGCAAGGATATTTTGGAAAGTAAGCGCGATAAAGGTAATATAGCCGGCATTGAGCATAGACTGCCACCAAATTTTATCTACGGCTATCTCGCTGAAATTACCTAACCCGACAAAAGTCTTAGTAGGCAGTATACCGTCCCAATCGTAAAGGCCTAACTGAAATACCCAGGAAAAAGGAATAATATAGAACACGGCGAAGATAACTACTGCGGGCAGGACAAACATATAGTTTTCTAAGGTATCTTTAATCTTCATTCAGCTTCTCTTTCATAGCGCATTAACGCGACAAGCGGCAATGAACGCAATGAACGCAACAAACGCTAACGTTTTTTGGCAAGCTCTTTCTGCTTTATCTGCTGGACATATTCGGCGATTTGCTCCGGGGTCTTTTCTCCGATAATAATCGACTGGATCCCCTTATCAAATGCCTCAATCACCGCAGAGGATTCCGATATGCCCCAAGTGCTCGGATGCGTAGTAGAATCCATATCGTCGGCAAATTGGGATAAAATTTCCGGTATTCTTTTCAGGCTTTCCTTGTTAGAAGGCAGGTTATTAGTCGCCTCGGCCAGGTAGGCTTCCTGATCGCGGTCAGTAAGCCATTTCAGGAACTTAACCGCTTCCTCTTTATTCTTAGAATTGGCATTCACCATAAAAGAAGAGCCTGCCCCGCCCCAAACTGCCATAGGGAATTTATCGGAAACCTTTGGCGGCATCATTGCCGCATAATTAAGCTGGGGGTTCATTTCTCTATAGACGTTAACACACCAGGAACCGTTGAAGGCAAAAACCGCCTTCCCATTGGCAAAAAGCTGCTCGGCGTTTTTGTTGACCATTGTCACCAGGCCGCTGGCTAAAACCCCGGAATCCTGCATCTCTTTAAAGAGGCTTAAAACCTGGATCCAATCCGGGTCAGTATAAGCTACTTCCCCTCTAATGGTTGCTAAAACCTTGTCTTTACCCATAATGTTAAAGGCATAATTAGAGGCCAGGCAATCGATCATCCACATCTCACCCCAGCCGGAAACCAACCCTTGTAAATTCGCTGCTTTGATCTTATTGCCGATCTCTAAGAACTCCCCGAAAGTAACAGGCGGCTTATTAGGATTAAGCCCCAATTGCTTAAAGAGGTCTTTATTATAAAGCATCTGAATAGTCATGATGTCTATTGGGACACCGTAAATACCTGCTTTAACACCATAACTATTTTCGGGAGTAAACTCATTCACTGCCAAAGCCTTAGCAAAAAATTTATTCCGCCAGAGCCCGGCATCAGCATCCATATAAGGAGTCAGATCCAGGATATGGCCGGCCTTGATAAAAGAAGCAAAGTCGCGCATTTCACCTAAGATGCCAAAGACATCCGGAAGATTACCCCCCTGGGCAGCTGCGCGCACTTTCTGGGAATAAGCATCAGAGGGTGCGTATAGCTCAAAATTGACTTTAATACCGGTTTTGGCCTCATACCTATTAGCCAGCTCTTGAAATGCCGGCTCCCTGTCAGTCATCCAGTGCCAAACAGTAATCTTATTATCCTGCTTTTGCGGGTTACAGCTAAGTAAACTAAAAAGACAGAAACTCAACGCCAAAAACGACAATAATAGCTTCTTCGTCTGCATTGTAAAACAAGAAGTTCTGTTACGGGGCATCCAATACATCTCTCCTCCTTAAATATTAACTATGGTTTTTATGACCTAAAGGAACGGGACAGGCAACGGACAATCCTCCTAAAGGTGAGTAATGCTAAAATGTAACACAAGTTAGCGTACCGGTCAAGTTTTTTTTACTGCTCTTTGTGCCTAGCCTACTAAAAACGCAGCTAAAAGAGAAAATCAACCAAAATCCTCCCTCATTATCTGTAATAGAGGGGGCTCTTTCTTACTTACATATACGAGGATTCTTTACAACAATATAAAACATCCTCCGTGGCTTTATAATATTTTAGGGTTTTATATCGTTCTCAGGACCCTGGCCATACCCATTAAATCCGCCTTATTCAGTTCAATGCCTGCGCGATACTTATCCTGCCCAAGCATCCTTGACCATACTACTTCACCTCGGGTATATAGCGGCTCGCCTCTATCAGGAATATTCAACCACATCTCTAAAGCGGTATTAGGTGACAATGCTTCATTCGTCACCAATCCTATTCCTTTTGCGCTGATATCGCTGCTCTCTGCCTGTCCTTCCCGGTTGGAATCTAAGTTTAGGAATTTCAAAGACAGCCGAGCAGGAAAGCGCTCAAAAATCCTGCGGTCCTCAAACGTTTTTTCCGACATTACCTCACCTCCTTTCTCATCTAACCCTTCCCAACATTTACTGATCATCTCCTTAGAATAATACTTATAAATAAATTTGTAAATGATCTGCTTATCGCTATCTTTCATTTTAGAAAAATACATCCCGTAACAGTTAAGTCCATCCATAACTTTACTCCAGACCACCCAAGCATCTACATTTAAGGTGAACTCCTCATCTAAAACCAGGCTTAATTTCACAAATGAATCCTTGCCTATTTTTTCTGAAGTGAGGATCTGCAAGCCCTTAAAATTTATATCCTTGATCCGGCAGGATACAAAGGCGCCTTCCCTGCCGATTTTGGCTTTTATCTGCCTCTCAATCTCCCATCTCCCGGGCATTCTACGTTCTCTATTTTCCATTTTTTTGCTCTTTTATAATGTATTTATACCACTTAACTTGCTTTATAGCAATAAGTTTCATAAAATAACCCCAGGCTTTCTCGAACCTGATAATCCATACGGGCTTTTCCCTTCTTTCGGTTATTTCAGATATAGCCTTACGTAAAGCTAAAGTTATCTTTTCCGGCAGGATTTGATCGATTTTATCGGTATTCATTAACCTAGTTACTGCAAAAGTAACGATATTTTGCTGATACTCAATGTAATCTAACTCACCTATCCCGATAACTTTTAAAAACCAGAGGTATTCATCGCTATAGTCATTCATACTATCGGCTATACGCTGAAATTCATCATCTTTTATTGCCTTTTTCAATAATATTTCGTTATTGAGGTAATTATATTTTTCTATATCATATTCCCCGAATGATATTTTGTTTCGAAAGTGCTGGCCAGAACAGGAGTAAGCAAGCTCTATTAACCGAATCGGCCGGCCTTGATAATAAAATGTAAGCCAGACATGTTGGCTAGACCCATTGTTTATTTTTGGCACACCGCTTTCTAAGGCAAACCCTGTATTTTGACTATCCCCGAAGGAAAGGCCAAATTGCGCAAAATTCATAGCTAACACCTTACCCAAGACATAACCGAGAGACTGACATATTTTACCTTCTCTAATCAGCTGTCTTTTTAACACTCCCCTTAGATTTCTTCTTACAATCCTGCAGATCCTGACTTGATTCAATTCTAAATAGCGCCCTATCTCAGAAACCAATACCGCCAGGGACGGTTCTGGAATCGTTCGGAAAGTGTCCCCTTCCCGGCTGGCATCTTCGACATAACCTATATTTCTCGGCGGATTGACATTGCCGCCATATTGCCTTTGGCTCATCCGGCTCTTAATCTTTAAAATATGATCGTCAAAATCAATAGCGGGTTTGCCTTCTTCCTGAAGCATTCTTATCTTTGGTTCGGAATACTTCTGACAGGGCTTGAGGTATTTTCTTAAAAGATCGTTATTGATGATGAGCCAGGTCAACATAACCACAAGTCCAAGCGCCAAGACCCAATATTCACCTGCCCCAACGCCTAACGCCAAGAATACCGTCGTCAGATCAGAAGGCAAGAGGCCTAAGGAACTTTGTGTATTTGTCAAACAGGCTTCTCTAATCACGGCAGCATTTTCTCTTGGCTGTACGAAGCTGGATTTAAATGTGGTTTTACCGGCTAGATAATAGGAGATCTTCTTCGGCCGAAAATCAATATACTGCACATAGTTATTTTCGCCTACCATTTGAGATAATTTAGAGACTGTTGAGCCGTCCCTGCTGGCTATATATATATCTCTATCCAAACCGAGGAATATATATTTACCATCATTAGACCAACTTATATTGCGTTCCCCCTCTATGGCTCCGAAAGGAAATACGCCGTCATTTACTATCGTTCTGGCATTCGAGCCGTCAATATCAATGAGAAAGAGTTCTCCGTACGCTATCTCCTTACCATTAGGAGAAAGCCTCATATAGAGAGTAGCTTCTGTCTTTATAATTTCTTTAGTCTCAACATCTGCAACATAGACCCGGTAGCCAAAAGAACTTTCATCATAACCGGAAAATATTATCTTTTTGCTGTCAGGGCTCCATTGTAAATAAATATCCTCGTCGTTTTGACCTGATCTTCCCTTAAAAAGCATCGTAATCTCCGGATTAGTAACCCCTAAATATCTGTTCTCTCCGGCGTAAGGAATCTTCCCGTAATCAAAATCTAATATCGCACTCACATAAAAGGTTGTGCCAAACTCATAGTGGGCAAATGCCAGATGTCTTCTGTCAGGAGAAAAAGAGACAAAACAATCGTAGGTATTGTCGTTGGTCTTAAGAATCATGCTGGTCTGCGCTTGCTTTAGGCTAAATTCATAAAGGCCGTTACAATATTTGCTGTAAATTAAAGATTTGTTGTCAGGAGTCCAGGAGAAATCCCCCGATGCGCCTGTCTGCGAAATAATGTTTCCTAATGTGTCAAGAAGAACCGTGCCGCCATTTCTGTAACAGGCAACCATATTCCCATCCGGCGACCAGACAGCTTTTCCTATATATTGCGATTTAGGATCGACGCTTAAGAGTATGCGCTTATCTGTACCATCGGCATTCATGATATAGAGATTATGGTTAGTAAAAGAACCGTCTGTAAAAATAAGTTGTCGATTGTGCAATTCAACAGGAATATCAGCGAAAATATCTTCTTTCTTGCATGAGGATAAAGAAAACAAAGAAAAAACAATTGTGAAAATAAGTAGTGATTTTACGAGTATTCGTAAGAGGAACGACTTAGCCTTTTTCACTGCTGCAAAAATTATTCCTCCTGAAACTGATAACCCTAAAGGAGTAGAGAGGAGGCGGTTTTGCTTTGAATTGAGAACTGTCCCTTCCTCCCTGTTCTTTGAGCCCATTAATCTTTTTATTAACCCCCTAAAGCCTGATTGGGTTTTTCTAAAAGAACTAATAGGTGCGTTTTTATAAAAATCCTCAATAACTGCGATCGCCTCCTGGGCATTATCAACAATTTTATATAACAAGATATCTTTTTCCGAGATAACGCGATTTTTAAGGAGGACTTCTGTAAAAAATCGATGCCAGGGCTCCCAAAACCCCCTGCCTATAAGTACTATGGGGCGCTGTTTAATTTTACCGGTCTGGGTAAGCGTGAGGATATTAAACAACAAGTCCAAGGTGTTAAAACCGCCGGGGAAGAAAATATAGGCGCTGCTATACTGGGTAAGCGCTACCTTCTGCTGGAACATATAAGAATATTCAACTACAATATCCGCCTGGATGCGGCTTGATTGTGTATCTGTCTTTAAATTAATAATTTTACTCAATTTGGTGCCTTCGGGAACCTCAAGTGCTGCCTTACTTATTCCCTCTGCAACCTTACCTCCAAACCTCCTGCCACTGCGCACGATAAAAGGAACTCCTTTAGGCGCGTAATGCCGGCTGATCTCTATTACCTGCTGGCCAAGATAAGTATTTTCTATGGCTGTGCCGCTCCCTACTATAGCTATTGCTGCGTCAGCACCTTCTAATTTTCTAAGGGTATCCTCAAATCCTTTCTTTATCGTTTCACGGTCTAAACGAATCTCTTGTTCGCTAGCAGGCAAAGCATTAACCTTCCTGATAACCTGTTTTATGGAAACGCACAGTTGAACTAATCTTTTTAGTTCCTCAGGCGGCCGACGAGTAAATCCTCTTTTTTCCATATCATTGATTAATAACATCAGCTGAGAATAAAACTTATCGCCTAAAATAAAAACTGGCTTATTAATAATCTCCCTGTCAAGAAGCGCCAGGATTTCAAAAAGCTCATCAAGGGTTCCAAAACCACCTTTACAGACAACAAATGCCTTGGATAAAATAATAAATGTCATTTTGCGGCTGAAGAAATACTTAAAGTATAACTTTATATCCAAAAAGGCATTTGGTGGTTCTAACTTCAGCAACTTGATTAATAATCCGATTGACTTATGGCTATTCTTTTTTGCTCCCTTACTGGCAGCTAACATAACACCGCCCCCTCCGCCGGTGATAGTGTGACAATCAAACGTGTAAGTCATTCTCGAGACCGAGTTATAGTAATATTTTTCAAAAACGTCCCGCGCAGATCCGAATACACTAACACACCTGCCAATATATTGATTAAGTTTTTTATTCTTTTTAAATTGCTCTAACTCATTGATAGCCTTATCAATAAATTCCAAGCTAAAAGGGTCCTTCCTACCTTTCCTCAAAATCAGGGACGGTTCTGAAATCGTTTGGAAAGTGTCCCTTATCAGGCGCGATTTTACCGATATAATCGCAACCACTAACCCTAAGATCCCCAGCAGGCCTAAGATAATACTTTCTGTCAGCCCTCCTAATATCCCTATCCCCGCAAATAAAGCAATCGGCGAAAACTGTAATTCCCGGGACGGTTCCGAACTCGTTCGTAAAGTGTCCCTCAACCGACAAGAAACCTCCTGTGGTAGTTGCGTTGCCCGTGTAAATACTGCCCCTTCTGCTTCTGAAAACAAATATTCTTCCTGAGGGAATAGTCTAACTATAACTCTATAATTTCCTCGTTCGATTTGTCTGTGCGTAATGTAATTAGAAAGGTCTGAAAATACGGGGTTATCTTTAGGTGGATTATTTCTTAGGTTACGAGAAACAAAAGCTGCCTGATAGAATAGCGACCAATACAGCTGCGGAGAGCCTCTTACAGAATTCGATCTTTGGTAAAATTCCAGGAATGCCTTATTAAAAGCCTCTTGGCGCGATTTGATGCTGAGAGAATTTCCCATCCTTGCTTCGACATATAGGGTGCGGTGGTACTGAATAAACTCAGTCGATAACGCAACATCTACGACTTTATCGCGCATAAGCTTAAATACCTGCTCGGCGAGAAAAGGGAACTCGCTTGTATTATTAATCTTATTAAACACACTAAAAAGCATATTTAGTTCCGGTTCCCGCAAGTAGGTATATGCCTGATGCTCCTGATTAAGAAAATCCTCCCGTAATATCTTCTGCGCCAAAACATAGGTATATCCCAGGCTTCTTAAAATCTTCATTACCTTATCTAATAGATACCTATTGCCTTTTTCTACATAAGGCAGCAATATTTGATTCCTGGCCGCAGATAACCTGTTAATTATACGTTCTGTCTCTTTGATTCTTAAGGAAAAGAAATCTCGGGCAAAATCTAAAAGCTCAGCAATCTGCTTGAGCCTTTGCGTTTCTAACAACTCTAAGGCAGCCCTCAATATAATCCTGGCCATGCGTTTATCTTCTATGCGTATATTGTTTAATCGGATAAGGATTTTTTTGATCTCCTGACTTAATAAAGCGCTATCTTCTTCTTTAAGGTTAATTAATCCCTCTAATACCCCCAGGCACTCTAAAAGCCAATCCCGTTCTTCTATCTCTGAATCTACCTGATGATCTAATGCGCGCAGAGCCTCATAAGAACTTGAATGTTTAATTAATCGATAACGCAATACTGCCGGCCGGCCTGATCTTACACTTTCATACAGCTGCCGGCGCATCCAGATTGACCCCTTAGATACAACTACGCGCTCAACTTTGATTTCTTCTTTTATGCGTTCATTCACTAAACATTTTTTTTCTTTTTCTATTGCGATTATTGTCGAAACAAATAAAGAGTTCGCTGCGAATAAGGAAAGGTTGAATTCCGGTTTCTCATTCTTCCGATAAGCTACAATTGTACTCTCAAGAAAAGGGATCGCCCTCTTTAACTGCTTAGCTACCTTAGGAGGTAATCCGGCTTGATATAAAGCGCCTAAATTATTTTTTACTGTCTTTAAAATAAAACCGAGTTTCCTGGCAAGCTCACGGGTAGGCTTTCCCTGGCGTGATAACTCAATAAGCTTAAACCCTAATGTATAAATATTTAAGTTACGCGACATTAGCCATTCTTGCCAGTAACGCAGCTCCGCGGTGTATTCCAGTAAGAATTCTTTTGCCTGAGCGGCAATCGCTAATTTCTCATCAGATTTTTTTTCATGCATATTGATACATCCGATTACCCAATCAATATCTGATAGGTTGTAATTAATACCTTTTAGATAAACCGTAAACTTTTCTTTCAATCGCCTATCCCAATTTCTGCTGGTAGCGATTATTCGTCTGTTTATTATCTCTCTTTCATCAGGGGCAAGCTTGGTAATAGCTTCCTCGATCTCTTTCCTCATCTGTTGGCCGGTAAGTTGCCCTGACTGTAATAGACAAGCTACCACCGTCCAACTTTCCAAAAGTGCTATCCTAAAAAGTATCCTTCCTAATCTTTTAAACGCCGCGCTTATATAAGGTTGTGCTTTATAATCATCTGCTGCTTTAAGCATTGCCTGTACGGTGATGGCGTGCGGGAAGAAATTATTCATGTTTTTAGCGCCAGATCCGCCTTTGGAGGCAAGTAGTCTTATCCAGCCGAAGTCAGAGGCGCGCCTCGAAGAGGAAGCTTCCTCTAAAATTTTAGAGAGGTCTTTATCGGCGTTCCTCTCAATCCTCTTAAGTAAAACTAAAGCATCTTTTAACGTCTTGACCTTAGTCTGTGATAAAAGTAGGCTGATCCTTTGAATGACGAGGTCCGTACAACACTTCCGGTCACCGGTAAAGGCCCGCTCTATGGCTGACAATGACCGGTGCAGGGCCCGGATCAAAATAAAGGGGTCATCGCCGAAATCAAAGATATCCCTATGCTTAACCAAGAGTTGAACAGCCTGATAGTATTCATTCCAATGCGTAAAACCAAACCACTCCAGCTGGCGAACCTGCGTGTTTTTGTAAAAACGGCTCACCCGCGCGAATACAACATGGTGTCTATGGTCGACTTTTCCCTTTTCTAGCCCTAAGATTAAAATAAGCTTGCTGATACTGAGCCTGCGATGGAACTCTTTGGCATACTCTCTATCTAATACATCGATAAAATCAGAATACCGGAGCATTTCAAAGACGTTCGCCTCACTAAAAATTCCGCGACGGACATGGAAAGTCATCCCCTTTAAGTTATATATCCTGCCTTCGATTTGACAAAAGGCATCATCGAGGATAATACAGAAGTCTTTCTCCTGGTCCCAAAATATAATGATCTTGTCGGATTTCGGCTTTCCCGTAACTTCTATCTCCTCGACATTAAGATAGAATTCGTCAACACAGCGCGTGGACTGCCATTGCGCAGCACTTAGAATGCTAAATTCAATTTCCTGGCAACTGCCATTTTTTGGCTCGGGAATCCAGGAATCCTCCGAATCAAGCAGTTTATGCCGGTTAACCCATCCTACAAAAAGCTCAAAAATATCATCAAAGTTACCGTCGTATTCAACTCCTAATCCGCACCAGGCCTTGCGGGTCATCTTTTTAAAACCTTCGCGGTTATAAAAATATTCGGAATTTGGGAATCCGATCTCAATAACCTTGGAATGTAGAGTATTAAGAACAATCTTTGCATTATTTTTTCTCACAGTACGGCTTACAACAATAAGCGGCAAGAGCTGGGCGTATTCAAAGATATGTTGCCTGGGGGAAAGAATAGATAAAACAATACCCTTGATTTCCTCAGGTGGTGCGTGGAATATTGTCCCCAACCACCCACTAATCTGAGATAAAAACTCTCCTCCGCTAAAAAGGTTTGTCAGAACTCCAGTTAAATCTGTAATTACTGTATCTGTGGCTAGCAAATTAACTGCCCAGAAATCCTGCTTCGAAAGTGTTCCTAATAACCATCCCAAACCAATGGCCACAACCGTAGAGATACAACCCAACACCGCCCCTGGCAAAGTCGGTGACGGTTCTGAACTTGTTCGGAAAGTCCCGCCTCCGGCGGGACAGTTTCGCTTTGACTTGAGAACCCCTGAAACCGTAATGGTAGAAAGCGTCATTTTTATGTTGCCATCTTGAATATTCAAGCGATCAAAACTGATTGCATTATTATAATCATCCCTAAGTTCATCGAGACACTTCAATCCCTTTTTCCTCCCGTGAAGCCTCGCAGCATAGGCTAAAGATATCCTTTCTTTGTTATGAAATATACTAGGTAGTTTCATATCATAAATTTCTAATATTACAGAGTCTTCCGATTTTCTAATATTCAGGAATAACGGAAATTTAAGATCTGCCTTATTCCCGTGTACAAAGGCATTCGCTAATTGTTCAAAAATAAAAAAGCAAATGTCACTTTTATCAATATATTCATTTTTAAAATATTCCTCTTGTATACGGTCAGTGATAGCCGCAAATATTTCTAATGTTTCACAATAAACTCTTAATTTTAGGCCATAACTTTGTTCATCGGTATTCAATCTATCTAACTCTAATTTAACCGCTTTATTTTTTCCGAGTTCAAAAATTATCCCGGAAACTTCGCAGATACTTTTCGTTACGACCTCCTTTTTCGTATAGTGTTTTATAAAATTATCATAACCGGGGCTTCTCAAAAATCGCCCCTTCCTTCTCAATAAATAACGTATGCCAAAGAAGAAAATGATGCCTAATCCTCCGATAATGCCCAATAGAGCAAAAACTGTATTTCCTGTCAGGCCACCCAATAAACCTATCCCCGCCAACAAAGCTATCGGCAAAAACTGAAGCTTATCAAATGAGCCGCTCTTTTTCTGAATCGTGGATAATAATCTATTATAAACAAAATTGATCTCTTCCTTTTTCTCCTCTGTATATAATCCCTGGCGTATAGCCTTGATGTCTGCTTCACTTATTATCTTAAACAATAAAAGTTCTTTTTCTGAGGTTAAATAAGGAATGAAATCCTCATATTCTATCTTTCTTCGAAAATCCCCGTCCTTAAAAAATGCTAAATTCCCAAGAACATCGTGGAAAAATATAAGCTTAATTATACGGGCGATATAGCTGTTTCTACCGATTTTGGAAATAAAAGTATCAAATGCTATATGAGCGCTCTTTACTTTAACACAGCCGCCTATTATTGCCTCTTTAATCTTTTGTTCAAAATTAGAATAAGTCAGATTAAATTCATCTTCTGGTACTACCGGTTTATAGCCGAGGTCTTTTACTAAGATACGCGCAGCCATCACCGCTGATAAATAAGGATGCTCGGGAGTAAGCCTAGTCAAACCTTGTTCTCTTTCTTCTAAGCTTCCACCTTTCTTAGCTATGTCGTGCAAAAGCAGTGCCCAGGTGACAATTTCTTTATCTTTACCGGATAACCCGTAATATTCCGGAGCTTCTTTCAAGTATTCAATACACCTGATGCTATGCTCATCAAGAGGATATTCGTGGAAATAATACTGATATTTACTTTTCTCATTAACCAAATTCGTGGTTGCCGGGATTATTGCGCATAACAAGCCGCTTCGAAAAACCTCTCTTAGTTTTTCTACATTTAGATTTATAAGTAGGGATCTAAGGTAGTTGGTAAGAGTATTAAAACTAAAAATTGTATCCTTAATATCTACTTCTAACCCTTTCAAGTATAGCGGAAGAGAAATAGTATAATTTTCTATCAGCTTTATCTTAGACCATATTTTTCTGGCTTCAGCAGTACCCTGGCTGGTCCATCGATAATAAACCAAGTTGCTTAGTTCCTTATGTCCTCCAGGGAATCCTTTTTTAGCTTTGTATAGGTTTGCATCAACATAAAATCCGAAAAGCCGGTCAAGCTCTATTTTAGTTAATAAAAGTATGGTTCTTTCTTCCCTAAAAAATGCCGCAGAAAAATCATTATTATCTATACCTAACATATCTAATATTTCTAGGATCACCGGTGGTATCTTCAAGCTGTTGCTTCGACTTACTTTGATCTGAATACTGGTTAAAAGCCGATTCAGATATTCTTTATCTAATCTAATCCCGAAATATTCTAGCGCCTTAATGAATTTGGTTAGTTCTAGAGGATGGTTTTTAAAATGGGTAATGCTTATCTCTATTGCTTTTTGGTGGGAGCCACCGGCAAATTCGCTGAGTTCATGACGCAATAGGTCATTAATAAGTATCTGGAAGAGGCGGCTTTCTTCACTCTTCCCAAAAGGAGGCGCCCGCGCTGCTAGCCACTTAAGTATAGCGACTTTTCCCTTTATAGTCTCTAAATCAGCGACTTTACCACTCTTAGTTTTATCCACAAAAATAAAATCATTCCTCGTTATGACTAGAGAATTATTTTTTAGATAATTCTCGACGTGTCTTAAGCAATTAGCGATATCCTCCCTAGTTGCCTTACGACCTCCCTCACCCGGCTCGCCAGGATAGGTATAATTACCTTTTAGCCACATTTCAGCGTGGTATTCTCCGGACAATCTATCTACTAAGCTGACATCCATACCAATTGCCTCGCAGAATTTTTTCCAGCCCTCATCGCTCTCTTTAGTTATAATAAAGGTACTCCAAATCTTATCCAAGCCAGAAAGTATCGCTATTGCTTTATAACGATCAAACAATTTTTTGCCGATACCCCTCAAGCGGTACTTCTCTTTTACTGCCAGCCATAAAATATATCCTTTATTATTTGCAATCAGATAACCTAACGCTATATAATCACTATCTACCGCGATAAGGGTTATAAGCCGGTTGTCTTTAATCTCTCTTATAATCTCATCGTTCCTCAATGGCCAACCTGCATTATCGCCTAACTCTTCTATTGCCTGAAAGAATCTCCCTTCCCCCACCTGAGCCAGAAGCTCTTGATAGCTAATTACGGTGACTGTCTCTTCTGGCTGCTTATCTGCTGTGGACAGATAACTGTCATCCCTCATATTTAGTACTCCCTGGAAATAATTTCCCTTCCTGTGGATAGCGCTGATGACCATTCCTACTGACTTAAAGAACTTTATTGGTATCTCTCCCTCTTCTCCGGTAGCATAAAAATTAACCAGAATCTCCTGGCCTTCAAATATATCCTTAAAATGATTGAAGAGTAGAGTACCGATTCCAAGCTGGTGGTGCTTCTTTTCTACTCCCAAGCGAAAGATATGGCCATTCTTATCGGCAATAAGGCAGCCCAAGGAAATATCATTAGGACCTACCGCAACCAGCATTTTTAATACCTTACTTTCCATTGCTTTAATAAAGTAAGTTTCTCCCTCATAACCCCTCATCTCTGCTTGGCGCCTTAATTCCATAATCCCTCTCAGAACTTTATCTTTCCCCATCCGGGCTATAAGCTCCTGACATGTCTCTACCTTTACCAGTTCTTTTAAACTATCGATAGCGGTCTTTATAGCGTTGCGAAGCCGAAGCTGCTCGCCTGACGTTAACTTCAAAGCTTTTTTTAGGGGAAGGATCAATTTTATTTCCCTTGTTTTAATGATATGTTCTAGGTCCTTAATTTTTTCGTCCTCAGTTTTTGACGCCTCTGTCAATACTTTGAAACACTCACTTACTCCATCCGGCTGAACTTGCGGATTAACCATCCATTTAATATTTATATCTTCTGTGTTACTGTTTGGCGTAAGCGAATTATAATTAAGCGGTCTGGAGTCCCTACCAGATAAAGGAATGGCCGACAACGGCCAAAGCTTGTTGAACTTGATAACAGCTAAATTTATAGCAATGACGCCTATAAGTCCCCATAGGTGTAAGGCATTGCTCAAAAATACTGACAAAATCTCAGTTAGATCAATACCGAAGAACTTCGCTGTGGCAAGAACCGCTATTATGCCTGCGAGCCAGTGGGTCTGAAGAAGTGAACCGAAACTGCGCGGCGGGTTATGATTTTTGGACCCGGTTTTTTGCGTTGGCTTATAAGTCAGGTTGGGCTTGGGTATCTCTTTGACCCGCGGCCTGATATCAAAATTTTCCAGGAAAATAAAAGCTTTTTCTATACTTTCTTTAACTTCTGGATCATCCTCTATAAAAGACCTCTCGTAAAGCATCTCAGCTGCTCCTTGAAGCAAAGTACAATTTAAACCCCGGATAGCAATTAAACGCTCTTTTTTTTCAACGGAATTTAACCTTGCTTCTAATTTATCTAAGCCGCTCACTTTTATATTATGGGGCCGGATACCTTGGCTAATAAGGAACTCTAAGGCATTACTCATCTCTTCTGCTACCTCAGGATCATTTTCAACTAATATAGCTCTATATAAAATCTCCGCAGAAACAGGAATAAGGATACAGCTTAAAGCTAAAGCAACAATCATGCGCTCAAACTTATTGGCTGAGTTAATTCGGTATTGTGCTTCTTCTAAATCTTTATAATTTACATAGCGCGGATTAATCCCTTGTTTAATTAAAGACCTCAGGGCTTCAGCTACCTCTCTTATTCCTCCTAATGAGAACCCTTTTTGCATCCCTCGCCTTATAAATTTAAACAATAAATCTGACTTACGGTAATCATCTGGAAGCTCCAGAATAGATATTTGGCGCTCCTTATCCTCTAAGCCAAGAATAATGTGTTCCCGGACTTCATGGCGTATGATCTCCAATTGTTTTTCTCGCGGGCGATTAAAGAAATCCGGGTGTAAAAATACCTCATTCAGGGCTAATATCTTACAACCTGCGATATAAGGTAAATCGGACTCGAAATCAATCCCCAGGTCATGATGGTCTGTGGTAATAATAAAAGAGGTATTTCTGATTATATTTTCTATATTTTGAAAAGGGACGCAACTTGTCAAATCTCTTACTAAATTAATCTCTAATTCTTTTAAAAGTGATTTTAAAACCAGCTTATTCTTTTTCCAGAATCTATTCAAGTTTTTATCTCTTAATCTAGTTCTCGGCAGAGCTTTATTCTTGGTTAATATATATTCTGTCTTTAAATTTCTATAGATAACCAGCCGCCATGGCCCAAAATCCTCCATTGCCTTTTGATGCGCCTCTTGCGCAGCTACCAGAGGATAATTTTGCGGAGGTGCCTTTTCTTCAGGAAACACTAAATAATTCGCCTCCATTTCTTTTGAATCGCATAACCCAATAGGAGTTACTACCTTTCTTTTTGGGCCAGTTTTATCAGTCAGGTGTTTTAGAACTTCGCTGCGTAATGAACTAGGAACAGGAGGCGGAATCACTCCGGCAAGGCTCAAAAGGTAGGAATGATAGAAGAACAAATTTGCTAAATCCCCATGCCACGAATAAACTGCGGCGCCTAACCAAATAAGGCCCAATAAGATAAATAATAAATTAGAGGGAGTCGGAGACTTAATCCCTAGACGTTGTTTAAGAAACTTGATGAGAGGATGGCCTCCGCAGGGATAGGAAACCTTAAACGAGGCAATTATTTTTAAAATGCTATAAATAAGCCTATAACCCTTGCGTTCTCTTAACAAAGCTGCCTGGACTTCACTTAGTTTAAATCCCTTCTTTTCGATCTCAGTGGTATAAAAATAATGAACTCTAATTTTAGAAATACGGCATATATCTTCCAAAGTGCTGCTTCTAAAGCGTTCAATAAGTTTAAGAGCTTGCTCTTTATAATTATAGATCTCTTCGATTGTCTTCTTGTAACGGGGGGTGGAGAGATTAACGAGCTTATCAGCCATCTTCAATAACTTTTCATGATTTTTAGCCTTAGCAACAAGCCTTGCTTCATATTTCTCTTCCGGTATTCCCGGCTCTTTGGTCAGCATTGTAATCCCGGACAAAATAATGGTAATTAATTCTTCGGGTGCCTGGATTTCGCGAAATCCATCCCGGATTATTTTCTGGATATCTTTTTTGCCTTTATATTCTTCGCGGCTATCATGCAATAACCCTATTACAAGAATTATATAAAGCGAGATAAAACCCAACTGCTCAACTGTATCAATCTTAAACTGTTTAAATGCATGGAAAACTTTTACAACGGTCTCATCAGTAGTAAGGAGATGGAATGGATACGGCTGGCCATTGTCTCTTTTTTGCACCTTACCCTTATATCTATGAATCTTCTTAGCTAATTCCCAAGCTTTCTCTAATAGTTTCTCGCTTCGCTCTAATGCAGCCAACGATCTTGCATCTGGCGACTCTTGTTTAAATCGTAAATTTAAGCCGTTTAAAAGCCTTGAAAATGCTACATTCAAATTAGAGAGATTTACATGCTCATATAATTTTTTATAGATAATTACATCTGCTGTAAGCGGCTCACCTTGCAGGATCGTGTAGGTGACCGCTCTTTCTGATTGTAGAAAATTATTCCTATATTGAGCGCAAAATTTCTCTGTTACGTCTTCAAATAACCCTAATTCTCTCAACCACTTTTCAGCGGTCGTAAAAAGTATCCCCCCTTCTTTTAATACCTGGCTTAAAGTATAGACAATAATATTTGTTAACAAGGGCCCTCTCTCTTGCTCTCTAAATTCAATCTTATATTCGACCATTATATAGCTGACTATATCAAACGGCTTTCCCTTAAAAATTTCTAAATTAAAATCCTGAGCCTTACAGCATTGAACCTTAATATGATTGCGGATCGGCTTCTTAAGGCGCAAGATCCCCGCCCTCTTAATATAAAAATATCTATTAATCACTCTTTTCTGCTTATTCTCGAGAGGGTGATCTGTATGAATAAACCAGCTTAAATCATAATATCCTCTTTTTGCCTGCATCAGGGCTATATCATTAGAATCCGTCACCACAATCTCCAAATCATCTAAAAATAGGCCTGCTTCTAAAGCAAGAATTATTGTCTGGACAGCGTCAAGACATCTGGCACCTTCGGGGTAAAAATTAACACCACCAACACTCAGCCATCGGATAGGTTGATGAGGTCTCTTTCTTGCCTTCTTTCCTATATAAGGAATAATACAATTTTTAAGCAGCCAGTATACTCCTTCTTCTTCAAAGAAAAATGGATACTTTTGCTGAAAGGGTAAGGTTTCTTCAAAGGCAACCGCTGCAAGAAGCGCTTTTCCTCTTACTCTCATACTCGCTGTGCGTAATTCTTGAATCAGGTCAAATATTTTCTGGATAGCAACTTTATTCGTAAGGCTATTGATATCCTCATCAAGGCATAAGGCAGCCAAAGGTTGCAAGATTACCCTCCTGGTAATGAATAATACTGCTGGCCGCAATAAACTCTGGCTAAGATCATTTAATTTATTTACCAAACCTATGGGAGAACAATAATTTACCTCTTCCCTTAACTTCTCTATAAGCTTAATCGCTTGTTGCGTTTCATTACCTTTTAAATAAATTTGTATCTGACTAATCATTACTTTCCACCTTAAAGGAAGAAGGATTAAAGAAAAACTAAGATATCCAACCAATGCCGTCGTTAATATTATTGCAATCGCCAATAAAAACGGGAGCGAAGGAAAAAAACTGATCATTAGCAGAAATGGGGCTATAGAGAGCGTGTTTCTTCTTAACCAGGACCACAAGCTTACGTCTTCATTCAAATCAACCAGTACACACTCCTTCAGGATTTCTTTAATATCCAGTAGTTCGGTCCTTTGATTATACGGCTTAAGTTTTTCCAGGACATTTTCATAATCGTCTTGTCTTTTTTCTAAGGCAAAAAATATCCAGGCTTCCTTATTTTTCTCAGGCAAGGAAAAAACTCGATAAATAAGCCTGAGCCCCTTTTTCCCTTTAAGAGTTAGCTTATTGAAATTTTTCAGGTCTCGCTCAAATTTTATATGCGGAATGACAGGATACTGAGCCGAGAGTCTTTTTATAGCATTAACTATGGCCTGCTGATTACCTTTACCGATACCTTCAAATAATTTCTGAGTGTTGTGAGTAAAATAGATTTCGATTGTTTTTTGCTGATTTACCTCTGCTTTCTCTTCTTTAGAATTCATCGTAAGAACATCGGATGAGGTTATTGTATGTCTTTTCTTTTTAACTTTCGCCGGAGTACCTTCTACTATCTCGGTTTTGGAAAGTGCCTCCTGCAGCAAACTCCTTTTTTCCGTAAGCATGTTTTGGAGCTTCTCCTTCTCTGGACAGGTATCCGCTAAACCAGATAGGAGCCGCTGGGCCTCTTGCAAGTTTTTCTTAACCTGCTCTATTTTCTCCTGGGCCTTATCAGGATTCCCCCGGCTTCTTAACTCTATACTAGATGCAACCTGATTACCAGCATTCGTCAAGCGACTCCCAACCTCTCTGACGACTTCACCCAGCTTCCTTTCTTTCTCTTTTTCTACATTATATTCTTCCACAAAAGCAGCAGCCTTTGCATCATTTGGATTCAATGCTTTAATCTCTTTAAGAGACTGAGAAACTTCTTTAGTTTTCCCATTCGCAAGTGCTTTCGTAAGCTTTGCGTAAAGGCTAATAATGGTAACGACCTTTTCCTTAAGAGGCATTAAACTTGTGTTGTTCGGGCTAATCTTGAAGAAAAGCTCTAATTCTGTCTTTGCCTGCTCATAGGATAATCCTATTAACACGCCACGGATATTGGTAACAATTTCTTTTTTTACTTTTCTTAACTCCTCTTCATGGCCAGAAAAGATAAGAAAATCTACCAGTTTGAAACGGAAATCTCCCGGCAAGGAAGTAATTTTGATCATCTTAAGGAAAAATTCAGTTATCTTCTCGCAGTGGTTAAAGACGCTCCGATAATACCGGTAGATATCCTTAATGCCGCGCTGTGAATTTACATTCTTAAAAGTTCCTAAGAAAATATCCTTTGCCTCATCTGCTTTCTCTTGTAAGAACCTGATTACTCCCAAGTAAAAAGATATCCCTCCCATACTAATACGGTGTTTTGCCATATCTTGCGTTAATTCTTTAGCATTAGCTTGTATATACATATCCTCCGCCAGCTCAAGAAGACCAGCGTTAATATAAAATATAGTTTTTAATATATAGACATTAGCCAGGTAAAATTTAAAGATGGGTTCAGAAGGCAATAAGTTAATTGCCTCTCCAAGGTAATCTTCAGCTTTATTTAATTCTTTTAGGGTAGGGACAAAAGTAGTAAAATAGCTGCGTGCTGCCTGTTGATAAGTATAAGCCACTATTTTTCTTTCCTCGTCGTTTGATAGATCGATAACCTCTGTCCCGATAAGATTAATTTCCTGCTCTGCAACAAACCTAACAAATCCCAACTTTTCCATATTAACCGCTTCCAATTCCAACTCAGAGGGCTCTTCCTCTGTTCCATTTTCTTTCTTATCTGTTGAAATCGCATCATAAATCTCCTGTCGCATCTTACGTAATAGAGCTAATATAACTTTACGTTTATACTCCAGCGATTTCTCTTTCTGGAACTCAGCGCATAACCCCTCTAAGCGATCTTTGACAGCGTCGCTATATTCTCTTTCCTGAGCGTCATCTTTAATAGCAGCCTCTCTAAGTATTGCACTGATCATCCTGGGGATAATATGGGCCATTTCTTCGTCCTTATCATCTTTATTGCGCATAATGACCAATTCAGCTTCAGCTAAAATGGTTTCAAAAAATTTATCAAACTCATTCTTTTGCGAATAAAGCTGCCCTAACATTAAAAGCCTTACCCCCTCCAAGGCCTGAGGATCTTCTACGAGTACCGAACCTCTTTCGTGAAGCGCTTTTTCTGACATTGCTAAATCTTCCAGCAGGTCAGGAGTTTTAGCTTTTTCTGCCTGTGGCTTAAGCTGGAATACTTCCTTTATCTGCGCAATAATCTCTATAATCTCAAGTATTGCTTGGGGAGTTGAGTTGCCGGAATTAACTCTCTCTATAGACGGAGTATAAAAGGGCGGAAAACCCAAACTCTTGAGAACGGTATCAGTCTTGGTAGGGAATAATACCGGTTCTTGCAGCCTTATTGGACTCATTTGCGGGACCCGGACGCAGTCTTGAGCGAATTTTTCATTCCTGATATCAGAGCGGCCCAAAGAAACTCCAGCTTCGTGGATTAAGGTAATGATAAGCTCATGCGGGAGGGAATTAGTGAGGAGAGGAAGGTCTAAATAAAGGATATTGTGGCGCAGGACACCCCAAAGATTAGGGAGGGGTCCGGCGCGGATTTCATAAGCCAGCATTTTGCGGAGTTCTCTGTGTATATCCTGATCAATTAGCACCAATGCTAATGCCGCCACTATCGTTCTCTGGACGTACTCTTTATCTTGTGTGGAAACAGCTTTTGCAACCCTTATTTCCTCTTCAACTGCAGCTTCTTTCATCAGAGGGTCGTTAGGTAAGGTGCTAGTGGGTTTTTCGCGGGCAGGGTCTTTAGTGATCGTTGTCGCCCCAAGAATTTCCCGCAACGCCCTTATAAAAAGCTCGCAATCTCCTCTTGTGCCAATAGTTACCCTTAAGAAATGCTTGATAATTGGCCTAACAATCAGCCCTCTGTTTTCCAATTGTTCAAATGTTTCCAAGCGGTCTTTGCCCTCTATGCCGAAAAATAGGAAGTTACCGGCAGTCCTTATTGCTTCATTGATAAAGAAAAACTGTGGAGATTTCGCTTTAAGCAACTTAAACTCTTTTAATAAATAACTACTGTTTTCATAATTTTCTCTGCATCTTTCTTCAATCCACTCTTTTTGTTTTAAACCGTCCCTGATTAAAGAGATTGTCCAGGCAATTAAACTCTTTGACCTCTGTAATTTTTCTATCTCGTTTATAATATCCACGTTTGCGATAAGATAACCAGCGCGCATTCCGGCGAAGCCGAGTATCTTGGAGAATGACCGCAAAACAATTATATGTTTATCGCCTTTTTTTATGAAATCATTGACTAAATCCGGATACTCCCAGCCATCCCTCTCTGCCTGATATTTGGCATACTCATAATATGCCTCATCCACCAGAATAATCGTCTCTGGAGAGACCCGCCTTACATCTTGAATGAAATTATATAAACTCTCTTTATCCGTAACTGTTCCTAAGGGATTGGCTGGGTTAACGAAGATTAACATCTGGGGTTGGTATTCTTCTACTTTATTTAACAATCCAGCGAAATCAGTGCTAAAGTCAGGGTTGTTCTCTACCTCAATCATATGAACGCCTTTAATCATGCAGGCTAATTTATAGGTAGGAAAGCAAAACTGCGGCATAACAACCGTATCGCCTTCCTTGGCAAAGGCAGCCACTGCCCTCAAAAGCGCCTCGCTTCCGGCATGGCCGAGGAAAACCTGCTCCGGCTTAACTCCTGCGTAATCAGCAACTGCCTGTTTGGTTAAAGCGAATTCATTCTCGTAATTAAACACCTCTTTACCATCCCTAATCCTCTTTAATTTTCTTATTAAGACTTTGATTAGCTTGTGCGGTAAAATCTGCGTGTTCTCATTGGATGAAAGCTTAACCAGCGGCAGGTTGAATCCGGGGTTCCTTTTTATTAAGTCGCTCAATGTCTGCTTCATTCCTTTACCCGGCTGATAAGGCGTAAGCTTGGGGTTCTTAATTGCCTCCCTCTTTATAGCATCAAGGGATATCTGGTTAGTGGTTGCCATTATCTGGCCTGGCTTTACTTGGGCTTCCGGCCCAAACTGCTTTAAGTGCTCTTGCCCTACTACAATATCCAGAATATTTACCGTAAAGGGCTGTCTTATCTTATGAAAATCCTTGATAATCTCAGATCTGGCAACAATAAAGGTCAAAGGCTCGCCAGCTAATTTTAATCCTTCCGGTAGCGTCCTTACAAGGATGACATTTTTACCTGATTCTATGTATGCCATATTATTTACCGTAGCCTCGCCAAAAACATTCTGGCCTTCATTAATCACAATTAAAAGCTCCTCTGGGGCTTGGTTTATAAAGCGGCTTATTTCTTCCCGGGAATAACCTGAATCATCGTTAGAAATTACAACCATCTTTGATTGGTAGGCTGCGATATCCAGACCTTTGAGCCACTGAACCACAAATCTTCTGGTTGCGCTTTCCTGTAATCTTTCTTCTTCCTGTTTTGATTTAGCTTCACTGGAAGCTATTAGTGTCACAACATCCCCTTCATTAATCACCAAATCCACCAACCACTCATATACTTCGCTAAACTGATTGCCCAGCACACAGTTATTTTCATCAATGCCTATTAAATCGCTAAACTTCTTTATTAGAATATAATAATCCTCTTCCGGATAAATATTCAGCGCTGGTTTGTTTCTTAAGTATTTAATCACTGTATTTATAGAAAATTTCCGAAGGAGAGAACGATTTTCCTCCGGAGAGAAAAGAGTGGGTGTCGAAATCGGCTTGAGTCTCTTTATAACAGAATCCATTACTGATGGAAACCAGATTAACGAAATACCAAACCCAATCAACAGCAGCCAAAAAGGTACTACCACTGGCACCAGTGCAAAGAACGCCAACGGCCCTACAACCATTCTCCAATTAAAACGCAAAGAGCCCCTGGGGGACGTAAGTGCATCGCCCCCCAGCTTATACATTTCATGCTCAAACAGCACTCTGCGGGATAAGTCAATAGGTTGATTTATCAAAGCATGAACCATCCAAAGGGTGAAATAATCCAGAAGATCCACCAAGCCATGGCAGGTAAGGGCGGAATTCTCATAACCTAAGGAAATGCCTCCGTACTGTTTATTCCTAAACGCATCTTGGATATGCGTTGCATAGTAGGAGTAATTTAACTTAAGGTTTTCCGTATTTAGAGCTTCATTCTTAGTTAAGATACGCATAAATCTCGGCAGCGACCTACTAAGAGCTATCTCTAGCTCCTGGCTAAAATCTTCTTCCTTCTTGCTTGATTCCTGCAGCCTCTCGGCAAAAAGAAGCATTAGCTGAAACATAATCTCCCAGGCATACCCTGCCAGGGTGTAAGAATCGACTCCTCCTTTGGATATCCTTTCTATATGATCACCAGCCATATCAACAATCGCCCCGGATTTCTCTCCATATCGGCAATTAGGAAATCGGGTATCTCTGACTATATTAGAAATCCTGCCGCAGGGAACAGCAAACTGATTATATCTTCTCCCAGAGTTTCTTACATGATAGAGCGCTATAAGTTCTCTATGGACTAAACCGCAAGAGTTTATAAGAAGGGCGAGAGCCTCTAATAAGCAATCAAGTTTATTTACAGTAAGAGATTTACCGTAGCCTAAAGTATCTCTATCTATGCTATAGGCTAAACAAACAAGGTAATTATCATTGGTGATGAAGAGATCTTTATATATCTCTTCATTGATAATAAAATTAGATGTGAGCATTTTAAACAGGTATATGCCTGCCTTTTGAACAAGCCTTGAGTCAAAATTAAGAGCGGAAGGCACATTAAGCGGATAATCGTCTGGTAAATTATAGGTAAGCTCGTTATATTCACAAGGTTCAGAGTTAAAATGGGTTATATCTTCGCCTTTCTGCAGTACTTTAAGATATACAGCCCGGATTTCTTCCCGGCGATTAACAATAACAGCCCTGTGTTCTGTAAGCGGAATCGGTTTATTAAAGGACTCTCCGGTGGGAATCAGCTGCATGCTGGTTACTTTAGGCAGTTTCCCTATGTCTTTTTGAGTAAGTACCGGGTTTACTCTTAAGTAATGCTCAGGCTTAAGCAGATAGGGGTCAATCGTAGACATATACATGATACCTACGCGTATAGGATGAATAAGGGGATTTAATATTTTGTTATCAGGATTCCTTGCTTGTTCTAATACCACAGCGAGTGCCTCCGGGCAGAACATTATGAACACCCCCAGTTTAATATAGGGCTCCATAAAAATATCCCAACCAGTGTAGAGTTCTTTTCTCTTAAGATTAGTCTCATAGTCTTTCTGCAATTCAGAATTGAGGCATTCCTCTGTTAAGATACTCTTTATTTTTGCCTTGAGCCATTCGTTGTCAGAAATGTGGTTCAGGAAATCTTGCTGCGCCATAGTCTCCTGCATAACCATAAGAATTTTCGCGCTATCTATCCCTGCTTTCTGAGGGAGGCGTGCAATGGTAGTAAAAAGCGTATGCCTAAATTCGTAAAGCCTACCGCTTTCATCCATTTCCGGAAGCAATATACTGTCAAGTAGCTTCAGGAAGTATTTAAAGACTTCCGGAACCATCCCCTTTGCGTTACGATAAGTATCCTCAAGAAAAGTAAATAGTGATATGATTATCGGTTTATCGAAAATCCCTTTTTCTATAAGCTCAAGAATCTTCTGGCGGGTAAGTAGCTGTTTAAAGACACTAAAAGCTTCGGAGGTATATCCTCCTGAATCAGAAGTAAGATGCTCAAGGGTGGCGAATATTTGAGGCCGGAATGTGTAGAGTCTGCCATCTTCAGCTATCTCCTTAAGGAAGTCATCTGCTCTAAGGAACTCCTTAAGAGCCTGAAGTGATTCAGGAACAATTTTTTCGGGTTTAAGGTAAATCTTCTCGATAATACGGCGGATATTGCTAATCTCATCATCTTTCAGCAACTTAAATACTCTGTGCGTAAGAGGGATCATTAGTTCTCCTGAGATATATCTAATTGTCTGTTTTTCTGGTAAATTCTGGCGCTTCATATGGATAATCCGCAATGCAGTTAAGACGAGCAATCCTAAAAATACACCAAGAAGCCCGATTAAAGATAGCCAACTGGTATTAAATATCACTCCTAATAAACCAAGGGCGGTTAATACCACAAACGGTGAAATCTGAAGAGATGAAACGCCTAATGCCTCAAGTAAACTATCTGAGTCAATCCAGGCAAACCTTGCCTGGAAATGTCTCAAGACCGGTGGCTCATAAACAAATTTTAACCCCTTAATATTCTCTCTGCGCTGGTAAACCTTCCAGAGCATATAAGCAATATAATCCAAGTGTTCTTTAGTATAAACTCTCCTTGGAATGGTAAGGCGCAAATACTCATTAGCAGCCAAGCTATTCTCGCCTGTCTCAGGATCCCTTCCCGCAAGCAGTGTGCCGATTTCAACTCCGCGTATCCCACTCTCAATATATAGCTCATTAGCTAAGGCTTGGGCAGGGAATTGTTCTTTAGGTATATGCGGCAGAAAGGCGCCAGCGTCTACGAATGCAGCGTGGCCACCAACAGGCATAACAATCGGTATGCCTAAGCTGGATAATTTATCAGCCAGATAACGTAATTCCCCTAACCGATACCTCAAATAATCTTCATTCGTACCCTCATATATACCTTCGGCTAAACTTTCCATTGTGTAACCGGCCTGTCCACCATAAGTGGGGAATCCCTCAAATAAAACATTTACCGGCGCTAATTTACGGTACAATTCTTCATCATTAAGAGCAATAAAACCTCCAATATTGACTATGGCGTCCTTCTTAGAACTCATCAGCATAACGTCAAAATAAGAGCACATCTCTCTGACTATTTCTCTGATAGGAACATTCTTATATCCTTCCTCAAACTCCCTGATAAATTCGGCGTTTTCGGCAAATCTAGCCCCATCCATAACTAACATCACGCCGTACTTTCTGCAAATCTTACTGGCACCTCTCATATTTGCCATCGCTACCGGCAAGCCTCCGGCAGTATTATTAGTTATGGTAATAATTACGTAAGCTATATTTCCCTCGTACTCTTTAAGCGCGTATTCCAGTTTTCTCAAATCTATATTGCCTTTAAAATTTACCAGAATGGATGGATCGTATACTTCCTCGACCGGCACCTCGCAACGTTTCCCTTTTTTATCGTCAATCTGGGCAGCAGTGGTATCAAAGAATAGATTGGCGATTACATATTGCCCCTCTTTAATCGTTACTTTATCAAAGACATTCTCAGCGCCCCTTCCCTGGTGAGTAGGGAGAACAAATTTAAAGCCGGTAATATCCTGTACTGCTGTCTTGAGATTTTCAAAGCTCCGGCTACCGGCATAGGCCTCATCACCTACACACATACGCAACCACTGATTAAGGCTCATTGCCCCGGTGCCACTATCAGTTAGTATATCAATAACGATATCGTCAGAGGTTAAGAGGAAGGGGTTGAGACCGGCTTGCTTTAATCTCTCTTCTCTTTCCGGATAGTCAATAAGGGCAATCGGTTCATAAACCGCAACCTTAAATGGTATGGGTATCTCTTCCTTTCGGAAGGCGTCTTCATCGATTTTACCTTCTAAAATATAATCTATGCCTATTATACTTTGGCGCTTTCCGTAGATTTTAGCCAATATACTCACTACATAATCAAGGTGGTCTTTAGTATATGCCCCCTCGGCGAAATCCAAACGCAGCAGATTGTCTTTGGTAGTATTAGGGTTAACATATATCCCGCCTTCAATATATAAGGCCAAGGCTAAAGCAATTCTCTTTGTAAATCGACGCTTATTTTTAAGTTTGGGCATAAACTCGCTGGCATCAACTACAATACTGGTATAATCATCACCTATCATGGCGTTAATACCCAAAGAAACCAGACAGCTGGCAAGGTAATTCAGCTGGCTTCTGCGGTAATTAGCAAGTTTTTCTGTAGTCGGCGTAAAAACCGGCTTATTCCCAAACACTGACTCCTTCATAATCAAGCTCCATTCTTTCTGATGTAGCGCCCGCTGGCTACTTGCCAAATCTATATATACATCCTCATGGCTTAAGTTCAGAGGTTGTCTTCCGTTTAACAACCGTTTTAATTCAACTATTCTTTTTGCTTTGGGAATCAATTTGATGTTTTTTACTGCCTTGACTTTAAAAGGAGGAATGGTTTCCGGGCTTGGTAAAATACCGTTAAAAACTTCCCGCGGCTTTGTCTCAACTGATGAGCCGATATTTAAGGTTGTTTTCCCAATAGGATACTTCCTTAACAGCCTACCGGCCTGTTTTGAAGAAAGGTACAGTGTAACCGATAGGATAAAATAATCAGGCACCCGCACAAAACCTAAACGCTTATAGAATCTTATTGCTTTGCTAATAGCCCCTACTAATAAAGCTCCGCCAAAACCATATTCTTTACTTATCTCTACTGCCCTTAAAACCAGGGAACGGCCTATTCCGTAGTAGCGCTGGTATTCCGGGACAACCTCAAGTCGAATAACCGTAACCTCATTATCAAACGGACCATAGTAGCTATCACAATCATTAATGTCCTTCTTTGCTGGTTTAATCTTTATTAATCCAATACACTTATTATCTAAAAATGCGCCAATAAAAATGCTGTTTTGGGCGTTTACCTCCCAGAATCCTTTAAAATCAGAATTTTCTAAGAATTCGCTTAGCCCCGGTATCACGTTTAAAGAGTTCCCTTCTGAAGTAAAACGCTTAAACTCTGCCTTCTTCATCAAATCCTGAATATATTGGCGATCTGGCTGTTTATTCCTGAAAAAGGTTAATAGATTGATAATAACTTTGTCAAAGAATTTATTTTTAGATAAAGAAAATTTTCCGTAAATCCTTAAAAATACAGAACGCAAATTACTCAATCCCAAAAGTACCCCTAAACTCAAAATAAAAGAGATCAATCCATTTAATCCTGCTTGACTAACTGAATTGAAGTTACTTTCTAATGCGCCCCCCTCTATCCGATTCTGATTCAAAAGGCCTTTGCTGCATTGCTCCTTGAATTCTTTTTTCACGTTCTCCGGTAAGAAGTCAAACAGCTCAGGCTGAAGCTTAACTGCTTTCTTAAAGTTCTTTACTGCTTCCTTATATTTGCCTAATTCCAAAAGGCCGTTACCAATATTCAGATAAGCAAACCCAGAATTCGGATTAATCAGCAGGTATTCTCTTAGTGCCTTGATTCCTTCGGTATAATCGCCGAGTTTAAAACAACTATAAGCCAAGTTATATATGTCTTTTTCAATATAGGGATTGCGCTTCAATGCTTCTTTTAACAGGTTCTTGGCCTGCGCATAATCACCCTGCTTAAGATAAACTCCCGCCATATTATGGTAAGCTTCAGCAGATTCTGGATTAAAACCGATTGCTTTCTGGAAAATCTCAAGTGCGGCAGAATAGTCGCCTAAATACGCGTAGACAACTCCCAAGTTAATCAGGTTGCCTAATGCCATATTCAAAGGAGACCTTTTTTCCTGGATATAAGGATAGAGCAGGTTTAATAATTCTTTGTCTGTCGTTTCAGAATCAGGCTTTGCGCTAATTAAGTCCTTCTGCTCATCAGTTAATCTCAGCTTAAAGTCAGGTTTCAGAATCCAGATATCGCCTTTCTGTTCGTAATATTTTGCTAAAGGTATCTGCCGGATGACTCCGTTGACAAAATCAACAAATATCAAGTTCCCCTTCCCAGATGAGACCAATAAAAACATATGTTCAGGAGAAAGTGCAGCCGTTGACTCGATTCCCGCAAATTTTAATAGGATATAGGTTAATTGAGAGATGGCGCTGCAGGATGATAAAATGCTCTTCTCCGCCATTTTTTCTTCTACGGTTAAGCCTGAATTGTCTAATACGCGGAATATATCTTCATTCCGGGTATTGGCGGAATTAATCAATAATTGAATCACTGGCTTGGGGTCCTGATAATCGAGGTATCCGTTAGAACGCAATAATAACCCAATGTTAGCTATGCCCTTTTTAAGTTCCCGGGTGTCCATTGTCTTTAGCGTTTCCTCGTAACGGAAGAAATCTATCTGGATGAACATATCTTCCAGGGCTTTTACAATTTCAGGAATCTTGTCTTGGGGATAACCTAATTGCCGGACTATGCCATTGAGCTTAGATTCCTGTGGCACTGCATTTACGAATAATGTCGGTATGTGGATATTACTATAAGAATAGGCCGTATATGTTGGCTGGTGATTGCTGAAAGAAGAAAACGGGATCATTAGGAAGAAAAAGAAACAAACAAGTAGCTCAAAAATTAGCTTGAGAAATCCTGAACCAAAAAGAGCAGCAATACCCAATAGCCTGAGTTGTTCTCCAGGTTTAGCCAAAACAGTAGGGCTTACTTCTGGCGATTTCTTTGTGGCAGTTTTAATTTCGGACTGCTCTTTGGTCTGGAGCGGAAGATTGGAATTTCTCTTAAGGAATTCATTAGGGGAGATTTTAGGAGCGTCAAAATATGCTTGCGGGACAACAGAGCCTAAGGGGTACAGGCTATATAACATACCCAGTGGAGGGGATGTTTCTTTTATCCTCATCCAGCGCATTAAATCTTCCCTGATATTGCCTTCGGCATCTATCGGCAAAAATGGCAGGTCCCCCAAAGCCATATCAGTAATATCTACCCTGCCGAATAAATAACCAAATTTTTCTTTCTGGTGTTTCATCCGCCAATACCCTGTTACTGCCCACCTTAGCGGATAGGCAAGGGATTTTTTCGTATTTCTCTTTTTAAGATTTGGCTCTACCCCTATAGAGTCTGCGTATATCCGTATCTGGTTTTTAATCTCGATATTACTCATGCTGCGGATGTTCTGATAAAGTATCTGGGCATCTTTTTCTACATAGCAATCGTCTATACGGCTCGGACGGAAAAGCATATAATCCCTTAGCCAGCTTTTTATCTCCTTACCGTATATTGTCTTTGCGGCTAAATCATCGGTTATCCCCAGGCGCATTAGAATTTCACCCACCAACATTGATGCTACTGCAAAACCCATACTCGCATGAATTGAGCTTACAGAGGAGAGAATATCTAAGAATCTATCCGTAAAAAGTATAGATAACAATGCCGCGCCTATGCCAATCAAAAAAACCATTGTCTTAAGGGCTGTGTTTAAAATGCCGGGGTTACCCCTTCCTTGATCCAAGGCTTGATTTGCTCTTAGATACTCTTCTTTATCTTTATCGGAGATATCTACCACCCTCCCTCCTAATTTCTTGGTAAGGGGCAGTGTATAGACTTTATCGTTTAAGACATAAAGAACGATGTTATGCAAGCCCTTGGAGATATATTTCACAGCTGCCCTGCCCAAGAGCCTGCCCATATTGAAGTCTATCTTAGAAGCTGGAGCTGACCGCGGACAATAATCCATTTTTCCGGCAAGGCTGATCTCTATACCGTAAGGCTTAAGACCTGCTTTTAAGACTGCAGCAACTACAATAGCAATAGCGGCATTTTGAAGCTTAGGATGGCCAAAGCTATCAGTTTCTACCTGAAGAGAGCTAAAGGCATCTTTATCAATGAGATTTTCCGGCTTTATGCCATCCAACAGCTTAGGATTAAGCCCGGTTGTTCTGGTAAATTCTTTCTTCAGGTTTTTAATAATGCCGGGTATCGCTTCTAGTAGCTTAACACGTAGGAAGCTGGCAGGATTATAAGCAACGTGCGCGAGATTATCTTTAATAAAAGCTTTTCTCAGGACTTCGGCATTATTAGCAAAGCTACCCTTGATTTTAACTCCTTCTGAAACAACTATTAGCGCATAGCCATACTTTTTATGAAAGGCAGCTACGTCAACGATAAGTTCTTCAAGGTCAAGGTCTTTTTCTTCGGGGATAAGTGTACGAGTAGCTCCTAGAATCGAACCAATCCTCATTGGCGCAAAACCCGCATCTCTTCCGAAAGATTCAACTACTAAGGCACGGTTAGTGGATTTAGCATCAACTATGCCCCAACGAAGTATCTCTGCGGCAGCGCGGGTAAAACTGTCAAAACCGTAAGTTGCGGCGCCATTAGGTAAATTCATATCATTATCCATAGTCTTGGGAAGACCGATTACTGGGAATTCTGGATGCTCCTGCTGTAGATAGTAGGATACAGAATTAGTATCGTCACCGCCTAAGGTAATGATGCCGTCAAGTTTTAACCTCTGGATGTTATTCCAGACTAGCTGTGGTATTTGTTTTTCTTTGTTTTGAGGGTTATAAACATTATAACGCCGAGTCCTTAGAATTGTCCCTCCGTCATGGCGGAAAGGCTTGGTATCCTTCTTGATAAGGGTCTTAGCTTCTTGTATGAGTTCCTCCTTTACCAACCCCTCCCAACCCTCCCAGATAATCACCAGCTCAATGCCGAGCTTTTGCGCCTCTTTAAACATATGGTAAATTACTGAATTATGCCCGGAAGCAGGCCCGCCTCCGGTTAAGATACCGATGCGCTTGGGGGATCCTGCTTTCGTTCCCGCTAGTTTCCGGTAAATAAGCTGCGCCAATTTCGCCAGCGGCTTAAAAGTATAAAAGATATTGTTACAATAGAGGTAACTGCCTCCTGGATTATTATCCCGGGCATCTCTTCGGGTAGATTTGCGCCTTGTTTTCTTAGCCGTAATAACCCCGTTGTTGCGGTACTCTTGGGTCAAGCCCCGGCGGATTATCTTCTGCAGGTCCTTACTGCGGTGTAAATATACTATATGCTGCCGAGGAAACCAATCCGGCAAAGGCACGGAGCTGGTAGTAATAAAGAGGCGCGGGGCCATCTCTTTCCTGCGTTTATCAGCGCATTTTTGTTTAGGCTGGCTTATTTTTGCTATCTCCTCATAGGAACACCCTGTGGCGAGCACTCCTATATCCTTAATCCTGGTATGGACAACCCCGGTATAAACCCTTTGCCAGGAAAACCCTAGGTTCTTTACCGATACATAGGTTGCGCTCTTTAATGTCCCACCGCTTGCCGTCTCGTCATCAAGTATAAAGGCATAACCGTCTGATATATCCGCTTCCCCTAATTTAAAGATAATTTCCCCTTTTTTATCTTTAATGTAAGCGGGTATTACCACCCTATCGCTGCTGGTCCTGACTTTATCCATATATCCGCAATACACAAAAATCTTAACCCCATAGCGCCTGTAAACATAGCCCCCAAGAATAGTTGCCGCTTCGGATGCATACTGGAAGGCGCCGTCATCAGGAGCGATGATAATCAGGGGATGCTCGGCAAATTTATTGACAAGCCCCTCCTCCCCTATGAACTTTACAAGCAGGTCAAATAACCGCTCGACAAGAGGAATAAAGGCATTTAAATTATATATTTTATACCCTCCTAATTCCGCCCAGCCGCTTTTACCGGCATAATGTATATTATTGGATATATGCATATCTACGAACCTGTCTGTTAACTTTAACATCGTAAGCGCGCTCCACGCCTCACCGGGCTTAAATACCTTATCCTGACGGCAATAGCCCTCATAAAGATTATAGAGCGTGATGCTGCCGGCGCCAGCTCTCCTTAAAGTAATGAGCACCACCAGAAGTTCGTAAATATCCTTGCTATCTGCAGTGCTGTGGACTAAGCAGATATGCTTGCCTCTGACGCCTGCGTTTAAAGAAGCTCTCCAATCCAACAACATGCCGGGCATAAGTAATTTAATCCTTGCGACCGGCAATCCGGTACTTTTAGCAATTGCCTTAGCATTGGCTGCTAATCGCTGATGCTGGTAACAAATTAGATCGACCGACCTGTGCAGGCTTTTCTTGGCGCAAGGCTCAAGAGACGGTAAAACTAAATTAAAGAATCCCTTCTGGCCCTTTAATTGATAACGTATCTCATCGCAGAAACAGCGCATTATCTGGCCTAATCCGCTGGCAATCTCTTTGGGGTGGTGGCTTAACGGCTCAAAGGCCACTATTATTTTTTTCGCTTTATATCTCCGCAAAGTATCCATAAGCAATATATTCTTTATCACGCCACTAAGAGAATGCAGGGATTGCGGAACAACCACTGTCGCATCCTGCACCAAGTCTAAATTAGCGATAATCCTTGGCAGGTACTCTCCGTTCGGAAAGCGGGTTACCCCCACGATAATATTGCCTTTATCGCTGCCTAAGGTAATCAGCTCCGGTTTTTGTTTTGTATATACGTAAGTGGCGAGAAATTCCAGCTCTTGAAGGTAGGCGCCTAATTCATCCTGGCTGTCAAGGTGGGCTTGTTCGTGGTCGTTGATTGAACCTTGCAGAAAATAATCTAACCTGAAGAATGCGGGGTCTCTTTGGGCAAGCTGGGCAATTGGTTTAGAGAAGGCTAACGGAGGCCCTTTGATTAAGCCGTATTCTTTGATAAAGGCAAGGAAGATAGCGATATCCGAATTGAATAACCTGAAAAACGCCTTAAATCCGGATTTCCTTCGAAGCTCTTTTCTATATTTCCACCAGCCTAATATGCGCCTTTCCGGCAAACCCGTCTTTTTACGGATAAAGCTGCGCAAAGCAGTCCGTTCTCTAGCGTCAAGCTTATCAAGGCCAAAAGAACAATTCTCGTTTATAAACTTCTCGTCTAAATTCTTCCTGATGAATCTGACTGCCTCAAAAAGCTTCTCAATATCAATATTTGTTTTGGCCCCTAAGGCGCTTATAAAAAACACAAAGTCTCCTGTTGTCAAGTTACCGATAGAGCTCCCCGAAAGGGGATTGCCCCCCTGATGCAGAATGGAGCTGTCAAAAATGGTAATGCCGGCTAAAAGCGCAGCAAAGGCTTTCCCGAGCTCACCAAATCCCTTCGTATGCAGGTGTAAAGCCAGGGTTTTCCTTTCTAAACCAACCTCGCGCTTGACGATCCTGACAAGCTCAAAAACCCGAAGAGGGGTAGCTTCACTGGTCGTATCGCAGATGACAATCTCGTCAACCCCCATTTTTAGCGCCTGTCTAAACATCCTGATGACTTTTTCAGGAGGAATTTCTTCTTCCTGATAACCAAAACAGTTGCTAAGATAAAAACGGATTCTTACCGGCTTGGGATTAGTCCGGCTTCCGCTATCGCGGTATTCTTGCGTTACTTTACGGATATGGTTGATAATCCCCTGTTGAGAAGCAAGGGCTGTCTCGGCAGTCACAGAGAGATCATCCTCCTTGCCTATATTTTTCCTCGCGTAACGATCAGAGGCTCCGGTAACGATAGAGAGCTCATCGAGGTTCGCGTGCTGTTTAAAAACCTCATCCACATTTTCGTTTTTAAACACAAGATACCCGAATTCAGTGTTCGCGGTTCTGCATTCAGTCCCTATATACCCGGCGATTTCAACAGAATACTCACGCATAAAGGGGAATATCCTCACCCTTGTCAAAGAAACTGCCTCCAGCCTCGGCCTTAATGATTTTTCTTCGCTGCCGAATGCCTCAAGAATCTTCTTGATAGCTTCCTTAACAATATCGACATTATAGAATTTGTCTGTTGGCTCTAAGTTCTGCAAGAGCTCCCGGAACATCTCATAAATTACGATTTTCCTGCCGGATACAGAGCGGGTGAATCTTCTCAAAGTTAGGCCGTACGTTTCCTCAAGGTCTTTCTTAAGTATATCAATAAAAACCTTTATTTTTTCTTCGGCGCTGTAAAATTCCGGGCTTCTTTGCGTTTCTGAAAATAATCTTGGCTGGTCGTTATTGCCCTTCTTAATAATCCTTAATTTGATTGCCTTCCATAAAGGCATAAAGGCCCCAAAAGGGTGGCAATAAAGGTATCCGCCTTGCGGTTCAGTTAATATTACAGCCTTCAAGCCCCTAATTGTAATTGCCGCTGAACCCTCCTTAAGAGTAGAGCTGTTTGATATCTCTATCCTTGCTTTATGGTCATTAACCACATACCAGGTAAAGGCCAGCCCCAATCCCTTCCCTCCTTTGCTTGATTCTCCCATTATAAAGGCGTTTTCTTTATCCGGCTGGATTGCCCGCAAAAGCATCCTCTCAGGAAAACCAGGCCCGTCATCTTCGAACTTTAACACTAAGAGCCCTGTTGAGTCAACTTCCGCGCTGATAACTACCTTGGTTATCTGACCGGCTAATGTGGCGGCATTGCCGATAATGCTTGTCAGCGCAAGCCTGAATAAGTCAGGGGAAACTGATACAAAAATATTATCCGGGACTTCATTCTGAAGTTTACCTTCAAGATTATCTCTCAAAGATTGTTTCAGCAATTCTATCGAGCTGTTGATTAAAACATTAACATTAACCTCTTCTCTTTCTAACTCCTTGTTTAAAAACTTAACAATGATGTTATTCAAATAATCAGTTAGTAAGTTAATTGCTTTATAAAAGTTACTTCTCACAAAATCATCCATCTTAACCTTAGGAAGGAGAAAACTAACCAATGAAGTTTTATGCTTATTAAATTCTTGTATTACTTCCGATATCCTATCATCTAATTTCTTTAAGTCTTGATATGATAAGGGTTGTTTTATATTCTTGATCTCTTCGCGTATCTGGATAATAGCAATTATCTCCTCAGCAAATCTCTTGCTGAAGACTTGGAGTGGGATTTTCATTGTTGCGTTATTTTCATAATCAGCAATGACATCCAACATTCCTGATAAGAAGTTAAACATCCCACTAAGTTTATATTCTAATTCGGCATGATAATCAATCCTTATCGGTAAGCTAAGGCGTTCATAGTATTCCCTTAAGAGTTTTTGGTTTCCATTAGGACCTAAGTTTGTGCCTGTTATCAGCCCAAAAGCTAAGACGATATGGCTAAAATCGCCTAAGAAAATATGGTTCAATAATAGGTAAGTTATCCCAAAAAGTAGTATGGCAATAATACTATGAATAAGCCTTACCGGACTCCACTTATGCTTCCTGCTTAATATGAAGAGGCCCTGCGGAGAATTTAAACCTCCCCGGCTAAAACCTAAGAACCTCTTTTCCTCAATCTTAAAGCCAACCCTTATAAACATCTTCTCCCATGATTCCATGCTATGGAAATTATGGCTGCGCGGTATATACTCTCCGTTAAGCAAGCCATCATTAAGGCAACAGTTAAAAGAAAGGATCAAATTTTTCTGTTCACTATTAAATGAATAGAACTTACGCATAAGGTGGGAGTTTCTCGATGTTGACGAGGTGTCCCATATTTCAGGATACATATATTCCATAATAACTATTCTACCATTCTTTTTTGATATCCTTCGGACATCCTTAAGGAGCTTTAACTGTTGATCATATCCTCCTAAATGATGCAGGGAATAACGTAAGAAAATATCATTTACGGAATTTTTAGCAATTGGAATCTCTAAGGACTTATGGTGAACTCTGAAATCAATACTATCATTCTTATACATATCACTAAAAGTTTCTCTTATATCTGTGGCAATAATTCCTTCTACCCCCGATATGCTGCTTATTAAATACGAGATCACGCCACTACCGCACCCAATATCTGCGATTACCGGCCCTTTAAGATATTCGCGAGTAGAGTTTAAACCCGCAATACTTATCCTCTGGGAAAGCTTTGTTTTATAATTATTGCTGAACTCCGAACTCTTGATAAGGTTAATAAGCCTTTTTACCTTGGCAGAGTCACCCTTAACATTGATAAGGCACTTTATTACTTTCTCTAACCTATCCTTCTTAAGATTTAACCCCTTAAACGCTCTCCATAAACTATCAACTATAAATTCGGTTAAATCCGGGTCCGAAAAAACTTTCTCCATAAATTCAACTTCTTTGTCTTGCTTAACGTATACAGTGCTTTTCTGAGTAAACGCAGTTATTTTCGAATAGGTAAATTTAACAAGCTTGATAATCCAGAAAGGAATAGGACCTAAAACACTCGAATAGCAATATCCATGCTGCTGGTCTTTCTTACGGGCTGTTTCATCATCAGTTTGACTAATCCCATGAGGAATATTCCTTAGCCGATTAGCGATAGCTTGAAGATAGGCCCGCCTGGCATACCTTAATTCCATCGCCCTTGCTGTAACCTTGCTACTTCTAATATATGAATTCAACATAATCTGCTTCCACTCTTTTTTATCCTCATAATAATAGATTTGCGAAGCAATCTCGAGCTTATTGAATATATCTACTGGGGCCTGGCGGTAAAATAGCCCCAAATCTGCCTCTTCTCCTGCTGGAGTTTTAATGGTGTAAGGACCAAAAAGAAATCCGCTTCTTATTTTTATGCTCCGGGCATAGTCTATGATCCATTCAACAGGACCTGCGCCGCTAAGCGCGATATTTAGTCCTCCGTTTAGGCCATTCCGTCCATCGGATGTCCCGCTTGCTTCCGCCAATGGCCGGGGCATATTGATACAGATGTCTGAGCCAATCGCCTGCATTTTAAGAAGCGCGACATTGTTAGACTCCGGCACATAAAGAAATCTCCCCTTAAATTCAGGATTAGCTGTCCAGCGTTTAAACTCCTGTATCCAAAAATCTGTCTCTGGAATATGTGGTATTGGCCCACCTACTACCATCTGCATGCCTAAACCGCAAATCCTATCCCTTGTTTCAAAAAGCTGATTTAAAACATTTTCGCAAAGTGCCTCATGGTAATCCTGGGCTAAATCAGTAATATCCCGTTGCCAGAGCGCTTTTAATTCTTCCCTTGAAAATACACGATCTCTATCAGCGCATAAAAGATGGACGATAAAGCGTAAAATCGGGTACTGGCTTTTATACGGAACAAACCTTCTCACTGCCCACAAAGTGAGCAGGTCCTGCCTAAGAACTACACCGGTACGCCTTTTTAAGTCACCAAGCGACCTCCTCTTCCCCTCCTCATTTATATCCCAGAGCTCTTCCTTTGATACCTTCAAACCTCTTTCTTCAATCTTTAGAAGGGATTCATTTTCCCAGCTCTTTCCTGAACCATTGAGCACGCCTACTACCTCCACACGGAAATCCTCTCCGTACATTTTCTTAAATAGTCTTTGCGTAGCCAAGGCATGTTCAAGGCTCACCCCATTAATGACATCCGCAAGATGGGTTGCGGCATAACAAAAATCAACTACGCCATTAGGCCTTAAGAATTTAGAGCGATAACTCTGATGCTGCGACTCAGGAATTCCTATCTGATACATCATCCTATTTACATCCGTATTCATTGCAGAGGCGCAGAACATTTCTAATCCGTCGAGGACAATCGTATGGTTAGTATAGATAATTGCGGTTTTCCTAAAAAGTTCATCGGCACGCACCTGAACAGCCGCAACTACCGTATGCGCCTCATTAAGATGCAGAATATCAGGGATGATGTTCAAAAACTTCATTAACTGATACACTGCTTTGCCAAAGACAATCTCCTGAGTAAAACGATGCACCCGGGAATTATCATAAAGCAGGTCAAATACTTCCGGCGCATACAGCAAATAGAGCCATGTCCCTCCGCGATTTACCTTGAAGACCTCTACGGCAATTTGAGGATTTCTATCTATATTATTCGTATCCCGGTCATCCCAGGCGTATACATATATGGTTAACGGTTTACCGCCTGGTTCATATACGCGCTGCAGTATCCCGGCTTCTATCAACTGGCTGTAATCAACATCGAGTACGGTCTTTTCATCTTTCCTTATCTTAGAATACATCGGCTGTATGCCGTATGCCTTTATGCCTAACGCAAATAACCCTTCCAGCTTGTCCCCAAAATAAGCCCCTAACCCGCCTTTAGTGTTTGCGTCCTGTGCATCAAAACCTCTAAACTCAGGGATATTCCCTTCAATGGATAGGGAAACAATTACTATTTTCCTTAATACTTCTAATTTACCGCGCAAATAAAGGAAGGCATTTGTCTCTCTCTGGACATCATTTTCATTATACAACTCTTCGGCTAAATGAATAAACTCATGCACTATGATTTCGAATTGTTTCTTAAAAGGAAGGCTAAAAAATAAAGTGTGGATGAAGATTTTATATGGATTGATAGAAGATGTAGCAATATGTGGTAGTAAATTATTTTCTTTAAGTAGCTTGGGATCGTTGGTAGAGCATAGCTTAACCAACGGCAAAATCTGTTCTATCTTATGCTTAAGCTCCGGAGGTCCGCGCTGGTTTAATTGGCTTAGTAATTCCCTGATTAATACCTTTAAAATATCAGAGTTCCCGATTCGAACTCCATCCGGCATTAAACCCGAATCGATATCTTGCATTGAATATGCCGCTGATAGATAATTTTTCCCGAAAGTTTCTTCCGATGCTCTTTGTTCCTCCTCGCTTACCACCATAGGGTATGCGTATTTCTTATGAGAAACAGCCGCTGTGGCGGATTGTGACCCCCACCAGCCACGGAAGGTAAGCCAAAATCCCTTTAAATTACTCCACAGCGGCCTAAAGTTGGAAAGCGCTTTCTTTAAAAGCAAAAATAAAATCTCCCGGTTCTTTAAATTACGCGATAAGTAAGTTATCGTGGATGAGGATTCGTTGTATTTTTGCCCGGATAATCCTCGTTGCCTCTTCGGTGAGTTCCTGCCAACCCGCAGCAGTTTTTCCTTTGACCCTACCATCCGGTTGGATGAGGAAATTGTAATCACGCACCCAGTCTCGATATTTGGCGTGGGCAAAAATACCAATTTCCGTAGGAGAAACCCTATAGAATTCAATATTCTGTAAAGTACACATTTTACCCCCTCCTTTATATTCAATCTTTTGGTTAATAAAATTTTTGGTGAATTATCCTTAATAGGTGTAACGATTTTCTTATATATAAACCAAACAATCCCTGCACCGATGATTACAAAGATGGCAAATTTTACCCCGCTCGGAAGAAATACTCCCAATAAAAGACTGAGCAAAATAGTTAGATCAACACACGTTTTATCAGAAATCCTATCGGCTTTATCCTGGAGTTTACTTATGTCGTCCTGGATAAGTGTTGTTGTGGTACCGTCATAAATTTTGCCGGTTGCTCCGTCAACGGTTAACAAATCGCATTCATTAAAAGTCTGGCCACCTAATACAACGGAACTCTTGTCTTTATCTATATCCATATCAACCATAGTGACATAGGTTATCCTTAACTGGCGACACCAGACGGAGAAGTGTTGAGCTGTGCCTCCATGAGCAGTAACGATCCCTACGTTTTTAGGGTAGCAGTCTATCGTGTTTCGCGGAGGAGTATGCTCTAAAAGAAGAATGACCTGCTGCCCATTTTTGGTTAACTCTAAAGCCTTCTGCGCGCTGAAAACAATACTCCCGGTTATTGCACCCCCTGAAACACCAAGTCCTTGGTAGATCGGTACTGCTTTACGGCTGATAGTAGGTAGAGTTAAAACTTCTAATTCTGTCAAGCGCTTTGTAGCGTCTCTGGCAAAAAGAAGCCCTTCTCTAAGCATATCTTTTATTGCCTGTATCTCTGCGTGAGGATTTAAACGGGCAGACCGCCCCTGGAGAAAGAAAAGTGTTCCTTTTTCCTTAGTTAACTCTAATTCAGCAACGCCATATTCTCTTTCTATTAGAGTTAACTTACTCTTAATGAGAATCTCATCTTGTTTTGGCAATCTGTCAATTGTCTTCTTTTTTCTTATAGGAGAGACCAAATCCTCTCCCTGACAATCATAAAGCATCTCAACCTCAAATCCTTTGCTTCCGGTATGTGTATTACGAGTATGTACTACAGCGGTATAACAAGCACCATCCAAATTACCAAAAACCATCTCCTGCACAATGACATTTACCTTCCAATCTGAAGGCATCCCGTGAATAGCACACTCAAACATTAAGTAGTAGTCACTTATAGGGCCATATATTATCCGGTTAACAATATCTACCAACTGTTCAGCCGGATCATCTACATAACGTGGAGTTTTACCAAAATCATAATAGCGTTGAATATCTTGCTTTAATGTACTTACCGTTTCTTTCTCGGATATTTCAGGAAATGATTCCCCTGAAAATATCTTCCAGTAACTAAGCAAGAATCTAGCGTAACATTCTAAGGCGAATTGCTCGTTGTAACGCCCGGTTAACACTTTAACGGTGTTTTCATTCATCCCTACATTCGTTACGGTGGGAAATACACCTGGCATGGAAACAGAATAACTTGCCCTGGCAGATACGATCAGGGGATTATCGCTATCACCAAGCTTCTTGCCGGTTCTGATTTCAAGATCACGAATCTGTGCCAGAATCTGCTCTCTTAGATAATCCGGCAACTCAGTAGCTTCCCTATCAGCAATCACCACGAATCCATCAGGAACATTAAGTCCTATATTCTTAAAGAAAAGTAAACTCTTAGCTTTGTTCCCGATTATTTCCCTCTTGGTACTACACCGGTCTAATGATATTGCTTGGCCTTGAACGCTTGGCTGCGGTAAATTAGCAACAACTGCCACATCTTTTAATAAAATCGGATCTAAAGAATAAAACTCGGCCCAATCATGTATGTCAATAAAATTCATGAAGCGCTCCTCAATACTTAGAATAATCCTTTCCCCGAATTGCCTAATTGTAGTACTAGTAAGCATATCTTGCACAAAGCCAAGAGCAGCTGGGTTATCCTTCCAATCTTTTACCCCTTCTTTTTCTAAGAGTGCTTCCACCCTCCATTTATATTCCTCATCCAGGCCTTTAATTACATTCGCAATAAGCAATCGTATCTGATGGATAAAACCGTATATCCTCACATAATCTAAATAACTATACTTCTTGTGATTCGCCATCTTAAATAATTCCGATGCAAAAAAGTCAAGGTTTCTTTCACCTAGACCGTTTAATAATGCGTTCTCTGCAATCACGTAAACCGCAAGAATCCCCCGAGAAATATAGCTGGCGACATCCACTCCTTGTAATTCTGACGGTAAAAATCCCTTAAGCGCATCCGTCGGATAATTGTTAATCTTCTGTGCAATCGTAATTTGAATATAGAGTAAACGCATAATCTTATCATCTTCTAAATCCTTTAAAATCGACTTTAATACATCAGCGGAATAATCAATTATTTTCTGCTCCAATATAATATCGGTTTCTATCAACTTTATGGCATCCTGCGCCGCTTCTTTAGACTCATCTATATGCTTGCCATAACGCACCACAGAGCTATAGTTGCGCTCATCAGAAAGCTGCATCTTTGAAATTGCTTGCGCGTATAGATACTTACGCGTATTGGTCAACTCTAATACTGCCTCCAATTTCTGATCCTGTACAAATTTTTTATTCGCGTTATTAACCGCATCGCTGGTATAGTGATCAAAAGAATAATCATCTTCATTTGGCATGAGAAAGCTTTTATCATCTGATAACTCCTGGAGAATTCTTAGTAATTCTTCAAGCGCTTTAGTAACCTCCGGGTCATAACCACCGCGGGGTCCGCTCTTTCTTCGCTGATGACCTTCTTCCAAGATGCGCAATAAATCAAATGGGCTATACAGATCCTGGCCTTTATGATCGCTGACATTAACCTCTCGCTCGGCTATTCTGCACAATCTACTTATTTCCTCTATCTTGGATTTTCGGAGCGAAAAATTATCTTTTATTATCTGCCGTATCCAAGGATATAAAAGGTAGCTTCCTGAGGTTCCAGTAATAAGATCCCACAGCCCACTGTCTAACGTATGATAAAAATTGCTCTCTGCTTCAGATATGAAATCTGTCTTGCGCGGCCTCAGCCTCAACAAGGTTAAGATATTTATTACCACCGGGATAACAAAGTAGGCTCGTGATCTTGTCAAGCCAGAGAAACAAAGCGACAAATTATCTTTGTCGTTTAGGATACTTGCTTCGGATAATCCCCTACTTACTTCAAGCTGATCCAGAATTTGGATTTCCTCTTCTAATGAGAATCCAAATTCGGGTAAAGTTTCTTTTATGATATAGTATCTGGATGAAAAATCTTCAGACTTTCTTTTGGAAATGATCGTCCTTGCGGCATCTATAAAAAGAATTTTTAATTCTTCTTGCATTACTTCGCGAATAGGTTTTGGTAAGCTTTTAATCAAAGAGGTTATGTCGCGCGCCGCAAAGGAAGTAAGCTGATGATAGCGCAGTTGGTCATTTATCTCTGTACGAATCAAATATGAAATAATTATTTGTTTTTCAAAACTATCCCCTATTTCTCTCGCAACACTATACAAATCACCGGAATGCAACGAAATGCCGAATTTATCAAACAACCTATCTTCCGACGATATCGGCGAGAGTGGTCTTAGCACTTCGTGGAGAGTTTTTTGTAGAAGATTTTCTGTGATAGAAATTGTTTTTTTCTCTTTTTTGGCTTTATCTTGGATTATTTTCTTGAGCAGTTCTTTTACTCTTAGTTGAGCGAATGATTTCAAGAATTCTTCCTCTGCAGATACATTATCCTGATGCATACCTTGGTTTAGTTCATGGACAAGGGCTAAAGCTTTTTGATAATCAGGAAGGTTTTTATCAATTAATACCTTGATAGTACCTTTCTTAGGAATATTTGCTCCGTCGAAAGTCCTGGCAGGCCCAGCCCGAATCTCTATGGTTTTATTGCTTAATTTCTCCGGCTTATGGGTTCTTAGAAAGTCAAATACTGGACGCACCCATATCTCATCCTGACTGACTTCGACACCCCAATGATTAAATCCAAGTTCCAGATTGATACCTTTTAACTCTCTCTGAACATCTATAGCTTTAAATCCGGTCTTTGGCTTGGCGTGATCAACGCCAGGAGATTTTTGAATATTTGTAAAAGATAGCTCTCCATCCTTAATAACCAACGGCATAGCCGTGCCTAAACCAAGGAACTCATTTATGAAATTATAATCTTCCCTGCTACCATATTCTCCCACAGACTCTCTTGCTATCGCCTCCAGTTGTATTAGCTTACTCCTGATAACTTCTGGAATCTCAAAAATATCGCCATGCTTAAGTATCAATGCGCCTATCGCCCTCAATAAGGCAACCTTCCAATAATACAAAGTTTCATTTTCCAGAGTTAGAAATTCTCCAACGGCTTGCTTTACGAAATCCTCTGCATCCGGTAACGGTAAACGTATTATGTAGCAGATAGCAGTTCTGTATACTACCGGCAAATGGTAACGTAGATTCTTAAGCATATATTCCCGTTCTCCCATGTGCGATATTGTAATCATTTTTTCCTTATCTACCTTAGAGCGTAAGATAGATTCGTAGGCAAGGTCAGCCTTCTCAGAAAATTCAGGCCATATTTTTACAACAAATGCGGCTATAGTGCCTAAGGTACCAGACTTTCTGAAAAGAGGCCGTTCTCGGTGATGTCCATCGCGTATAAAATATTCTGGTAGGCGGCTATGCTGCAAAAACTCTGCTAAAAAAACCGGAGGTGTTGGTAAGGCATATTTCATCCTGAAAGCTAATTTTTCCTGCTCCATAATCGATTTATCTTCATTAAGGGTTGGTTGGGTTGCATAAATCATATTACTAAAGCTAATTTCCTCAACGGAAGGAATGGACCCTTCCCTATAATTTACTTCCATACAAAAATCAGCTTCACGACCAAAGTTACGCCTATAATCTTTTACTATCATATTCTCAAATCTACCCTCTAGATACCTAGTAAACGATCCCTCGGCATTCTTAAATTCCTGCAGTATTATGTATTCTTTCTCCAGAGCTTGATTTTCTGTATGGCTTAAAGTGGCTAATTCATGGATAGCTATGCCGGCAAGATAAGGTGAATTATTTATAACGGGGCTTCTATAAATAAGGGTATTACTTTCTTTAAGATAGGTAGAACCAAAGGCCAGTGTATCAGTATAAATGATTAATATATCCGGCGGACTGCGGATGATCCCTTTTGAGTTAAGGAACTCCAAGGCAATAGCAAGTTGTTCATTAATATAGGTCCTCTCTTGTTCAGTGCGAGGCGCTTCAGGATAAATCCCCTGCAAAGAATCCTGCGCAAGCTGCTCATTAACTTCCTGTTGCGACCATCCAAAGTAAGCAGGATCTTTTGTAACCGGAGGCCCCTGGGGCTTGATCGGGGATTCTTTTATATCGATCGGCAAGGCGGTTTCTGTCTCATAGACCGGTAATTCTCTACGCAAGAGCTCATATAAGCTTGTGCCCTCAGCGCGCTGGGCATTAACTGCCTTAAGGCCT
>Ga0172375_10000428_pt1 | contig 69016 bp, 61 predicted proteins | sample LakKiv1m_FD_114537 | JGI IMG/M metagenome (GOLD analysis project Ga0172375, IMG submission 114537) | Freshwater microbial communities from Kabuno Bay, South-Kivu, Congo - kab_092012_11.1m | ecosystem: Environmental > Aquatic > Freshwater > Lake | place: Democratic Republic of the Congo... | reverse complement strand
TCCTCATAGCTCTGGGGTTTGATTTGGTTGGCACCTTCAAACTACGAGCTATGGGTGTTTTTTACGCTAACCCTGGGTGATTCTTATTTTCCGTTTTTGGCCTATTCTTGTTTTCCGATCACAGCAGGTCACCCTGACACCTTTAGACCGGAGAAAAGACGCCGTCTGTCTTATTTCGGGCGTAATTGTCTGACCTACGATCACAATCCGTTGATCTTTGTTGAAAGCGATAGCTTCATCAGGAGAGAGTTCGAAATAGACCCGATGGTATTCCGCAAGGCTAACCGAATCGTTCTTCTGATACAGCCGTAGTATTCCTTCAAGCTGTTCAGCGTCAAGTCTTTCGGCAAATGAGGCGTATTCCAGGGCCTGCGCGAGGGTATCGCGCGGCGTTCTGTTTCTCTTCAGTTCGATAACAACGACGCTGCCATACCGGTCAACGCCGAGAAGGTCAACAAAGCCGCCGAAATTCGTCACTATCTGACGACCAACGATAAGTAGTTTTCCTTCCTCGACGATGCCATCCGGATTTGACTCAAGCCAATCCTCCAGCACAGCTTCTTCATGATCAACTTGAAAAGGTGTCTGGACGTACTCGCTAAACTTGCCGTCGCTGTGTATGCCGAAAAGCCTCATTTTATTTCCCTTTTATGTGCCGAACGTGGAGGTCACCGGCGCTGCGCGGCTTTATCGCGCAGCGTCCGGTGGACCGCAGGGTTATGTTTCAACTTTAACAAGCGGCCAAAGCCGTTCAATGTTTTTGTAGTTCTCCATCAGTAAGAACTTGTCTCTCCCGATTTTGTCTTTTAGCGTTTTGGAGAACTTTGCCATGTCGCGATAGTTGTTCAGGACGATAAAGGCTATGTCTTCGTACTCAAACTCTAGGTCCGCCGGAACGCGCCACTCTCTCTCGTGTGAGTAGTCTACGGTCCTATCTTTCATGACGCCGAAATTCTTCAGAACTTCTGGGCGATATTCAGGCCAAAAAGGGGTGACGAACTTGTGAAGTTCATCGTCCCACTGCTGCTTGTCGTACAGATCAGCCCGAACGTAGAACGCGGGACCACCGGCCTTTGAGAAAACAAACTCCTTCTTGAAGCCAACGCCATACGGTGAGTACGTTTTTGCGTGAGCAAGGAGACTTCCCCAGGGGCATTCAGTTAAGCAAACGGCTTGCTTGTTGTTCCACGGAAGGCGTGAGGCAAAAATCTTTTTCGACTTCAAGATGCTCTCAAGCCTGTCAATGGCTTTCATCCCTTTGAACTGGAGCGTCGGGTTATCGTGTGCTTTGCTGAAGGGCTGACGACCAACAGTAAAGTGCGCCAAGTAGCTTGAAAAGTCAGGTCTATCCATTGCTGAGGATGCCCTTCAGTGATGAGGTTGAAACATAACAATGTTTAGACTGATCTGCCTAATCCAGAAAAGGCAGAAAGCTTCTTTCTGTATAAGACAAGCCCATAACCATACTCAGAGACCAGCCAATTGATTATTATTATACGGTTTAATCACATTAACAATTATTGAATCCTGCCGGTTTATACAGATCAGTCTAAACCGGCAACACACTCGGCGTCACTCAAAGAACGCTTCTCGCAAGTTCAGCAGTAACTGCAGCATCAAAGCACCTGTCAGTCATTCCGTCGCTCGTGTAACATCAGATCAGTTTTTCTCATTCGGATGGCCGTCTCGTGAGGGGTACTGCATAAGCCCGACGGCGAGGCTTACGATTTCTATGTACAAAAATTACGGGATTATTACAAGCATAAAATTTTCGATTTGATGTTTATGGAGGTTTTCGATGTTAAGCCTGCTTCACGAAAATATTTCGATGCCTTGATTGTGTGGAGCCTTCGGCTCCATTGCCGAGCAGGCGCTCGGCGCTCCCAGGTTGCTCCCAGGTTGCTCCCAGGTTGCTCCCAGATTGCTCTCAGGTTGCTCCCAGGTTGCTCCCAGGGCTTATGCTGACCGTCCCGTTTCTATCAGCTCGGTGGCGAGCTGGAGGGAGGCGGCGGTGATGTCGGCGCCGCTGAAGAGGCGGGCCACTTCGCGGGTGTGATCCTCCTCGTTGAGCGGGGTGACACCGGTGAGGGTGCGGTCGGCTTCGATGCGCTTCTGGACGGCGAGGTGCAGGTCGCCCATTGCGGCGATCTGGGGGAGGTGGGTGATGGCCATGATCTGGTGCATCCGCGAGAGGCGTTTGAGGCTGAAGCCGACCGATTGCGCCACCTTGCCGCTGATGCCGGTGTCGATTTCGTCGAACACGAGAATCGGCAGCTCCGCCGAGCGGGCCAGAGCGCTCTTCATGGCGAGCATGACGCGCGAGATTTCGCCACCCGAAGCCACTTTGGCCAGCGGTTTTGGCGACTCGCCGAGGTTGGTGGAGATCATGAACTCGATGCGGTCGCAACCGTTGTCGAACGCTTTGCAGCGCACGCCATCAATTTCGATGTCGCCGTCCGGCGAGGCTTCGCGGGTGAAGCGCACCTCGAAGCGGCTATGCGGAATGCCAAGTGTCGAGAGCCCTTGCATGATCTCCTGTTCGAGCCGTCCGGCGGCTTCGCGGCGATGCTCAGAGAGCGTGCTGGCTGAGGCGGAGAGCGCCGTTCTGGCTTTCTGTATTTCAGCTTCGATGGTGGCAAGTTCTGCGCCCAGATTCTCTTCGAGCGAGAGTTCTTCGGAGAGCTGGTCGCGCAGGGTGATCAGCTCTTCGATGCTTTTACCATGCTTTTTTGCGAGGCGTTGCAGCAGCAGTTGCCGCTCGCGCAGCTCTTCGAGGCGGTCGCGGTTGAATTCGATGCCGCCGGTGTAGCGTCCCACGAATCGGTTCAGCTCCTCGACCGTGGCGGTTGCGCCACGCAGCTCTTCGAGGTAGGGCTCAAAACGCTGGTCTATCGACGCGAGCTTTTCAAGCAGATGCGCCGATGAGGCGAGGGTCGAGTAGGCCGAGCTTTCCGATTCATAGAGGTTCTGCCCAAGCTCTGTACCAAGGCTGTAAAGAGTTTCGGCGTTTTCGAGCAGGTTGATCTCCTTGTCGATCGAGATCTCCTCGCCTTCGACCAGTGCGGCCGCATCGAGTTCCTTGTATTGATAATCGACGAAATCTCGTTTCTCCCGGAGGAGGTTGGCGCGTTCGGTGAGGGTCTGAAGCTCGCGGCGCAGCTTTCGGTACTCTTCGAGTGTGTTGCGGTACTGTGCGGTTTCGTCATGCAGCAGCCCGAAGCCGTCAAGCATTCCTGCATGAGTTTCGGCGTGCAGCAAAAGCTGGTGGTCGTGCTGGCCGTGCAGATCGACGAGCTGCTGTCCAACCTTCTTCAGCAGGGCGACCGTGCACGGGGTGTCGTTGATGAAGCAGCGCGACTGGCCGGAGGCCGAGATGTCGCGGCGCAGGATGATCTCAGGCGTTCGCTCGACCCCCTCTTCTTCAAGCATTCCTCCGATGCTTCCGTAGTGCTCGTTGCTGAATGTGGCTTCGATAACCGCTTTTGATGATCCGCTTCGTACCAGCTCCGAGCTTGCCCGCTCACCAAGTACCATATTAAGTGCACCCATCAGGATCGATTTTCCGGCTCCTGTTTCGCCTGTGATGATGGTCAGCCCCTGTGCGAAGCTGACGGTAAGCTCGTCGATGAGCGCGAAATCCCTGACATAGAGGCTTTTAAGCATGAGACGGCTGAGAGAGAGGTTCAGGTGTATCCGGCGGATCGCTGACAGCCTCAAAGATAACGCTAAAAAAGTGTGTTTGAAAAAGCTTGTCCTTTTTACCGGGCAAGCACGACCGATCGTGAATCGCTGTATCGCGTACCGGAGTACCCTGCGGCGTTCATCGTCAACCGGTAGCTTCCTGCAGGAAGCGGTTGGCCGGAGTCGTCGCAGCCGTTCCAGGTTATCCGGACAACCGGCCCTGTCGGTATGCCACTCGCTAACCGTCTTGCCAGTTTTCCCGTAGAGTCGTATACCGACAGGGCAAGCTGGTAAGAGCCGACGGGAAGGCTGATGGTGATGTTGAGGAAATCGTCTGTTCTGTCGCCATTCGGTGAGAATGGATTGGGTGAAAGACTGAAGATATCTTCATTTCTTGTTGGGGGCACATAGACCGAATTGGCTTTTCCCGGTGTTCCTCCGAACTGTGTATCAGTTGATGAGGTCCAGCTCAGAGGCGAGTCCGAAATCATCACGGGATTGAATTTTTCGATCGATATGCGTTTTGTGGATTTGTTGCCCGGATTGTGCCAGTTCGGAGTGTAACTTGCCGAATCGACAACCTTGCCGTTCTGATCAAGCAGCCGGACGCTGTCGCCGTCGTTGTTCAGTGAGAAGGTTTTGTAGTTCCTGACCAGGAAAATGCGCGCCTCGGTCAAGACTTGCAGGTAGGTGTAGAATGTGGTCAGACGCGAGCCGGTGATCTGGCCGCTGTGCTCTGGTGCGATCACGCCATACTGGCCGGGCCCGAGTATGTTGCTTCCTCCGGCGGGGGCGAAATAATATCGGTTGACTTTTCCCGATTTCGGATCGGGACGGTCGGTGATACTCCATCCGGTGAGATCGATTCCCTCAATGCCCGGATTGTAAATTTCGACGAAATCAGGCTGGTCGGGCAGATCGTCGTCACTCTTCTGTTGCGGGTCGAACAGGATTTCGTTCAGTACAGGATCGGTTCTGTCGTTCTGCAGTGAAAGGGTTTCGGTAAAGGAGTGCTCGTCGGATTCTGTTGTGCAACCGACGGCAAACAGAAAAAGCACGACAAAAAGATGGCAGGGGTATCGCATCTCGGTGTCAGGTATGATTGATCTGAAAAACGGTTTCAGGTGGTGGTCCCGAAAACGCTCTGTGCACGGATGGCTCGCCCGATGCCGCCCGTGATCCGGTAAATTATGTCCATAAAAAACCGCCTGTTATTCCGGCAGAGCAGAACAGGATGATGCCGGGATATGGGTATTCAGCGGTATAATGTGCATTGCTGCGGGTTCAGAAAACAGTGGCAGTAACCGGCCTGGCTCAGGCCTTTTTCTCTTTTTTCGATGGTTCATCCATCGTTTTGTTGAACTCTTCTTCTATTTCATTCTGTGCTTTTTTGAACTCCTTGATACCTTTGCCAAGTCCTTTCGCCAGTTCGGGCAGTTTCTGGGCACCGAACAGAAGAAGGATGATGAGCAGGATAAGAATGAGTTCCTGGCCGCCTAAACCGAACATTGATATATCTCCGGAAAAAGTACTGATGGATGGTAATGCCTGTTACAGCAAGGAAAACTAAAAAAAGCTGTCTCCTAAACCAAAAATTTTCGTTCAAAAACAGCACGCTCTGCCAAGGATCGTCTGGCCGGCGACTGTTTTCAAACCGTTTGGTACGGTAACCTGAAACGAAGCGGGCAGAACGATATCGACTCTCGATCCGAATTTGATCATGCCGAAACGGTTGCCGGCAACAACTTGCTGTCCGGCTTCGAGGTTGCAGACGATCCGTCTTGCAACGAATCCCGATACCTGGCAGAACCAGACGGTACCGGCTGCGGTATCGAGAGTGATTTCCATTCTTTCGTTATCCGACATGCTGCGATGGTCGAAAGCCATAAGGAACTTGCCCGGCTGGTAACTTACGTCGAGTACCCGGCCATCGACCGGAATCCGGTTGACATGGACGTTGAAAGGAGACATGAAAATGCTGATCAGGGTGGAGTCTGAACCGGTGACAGGATGGTCGATATGCTTCTTGAGCAGGATTTTTCCATCGGCAGGAGCAATGAGCTGCCCTTGTCCATCAGGAACTTCACGATCGGGATCGCGGTAGAAAAAAAACGTGAACAGGAGGAAACAAAAGGCGGCTGCAGAAAACACGACACCGCCAGGTTGTGGCAGCAGGAGGCCTGCAGTGAATATGGCTGAACAGAAAAGAGCTGTTTTTATGACACTGCCGGTTCCGTATGGTGAAATGCGCATTGGATGAGTTGCTGTTCCTGAATAGAGGCTTAATGATAGACAAAATTGTATTAATTATCATCATGATCCCGTGTCGGCTTTTTTGCCGGCTGAGTGGGGATACTTGATCCGTTTGCTGACAGCGGATGCTTTTGTGATGGTTTGCATGGAAAAAAGAGTAATGGGCAGAGGTGCCAGTGAACAGGACTGAAAAAAAATTTCTTGAAAATATCAGAAGCAGGGAGCTTGCCGGAAAAGAGGACTCGGTGCTTCTTGCCGTATCAGGCGGCCCCGACTCGATGGCTTTGCTGCATCTGTTTTTGGCGGTCTCTCCTGTTCTGCATTGTCGTCTCGGCGTGGCGCATTGCAATTTTATGCTGAGGGGCGAACAGAGCGATCGTGATGAAACGTTTGTCAGGGAGGCAAGCCGGAAACTCGGCCTCGATTGCCATGTTCGGCGTTTTGATACAGGAAATGTTTCAGCGACCTGGAAGAAATCTATCGAAGAGACCGCCCGTATTCTTCGATACAGTTTTTTCGAAGAAATATGTCGCGAGGCCGGCTATACGCGGATTGCAACCGGTCATCACAGCGGAGACAATGCTGAAACGGTGCTTTTCAATCTTTTTCGCGGTACGGCGGTTTCGGGTCTCCGGGGAATCCGGTCGCGGCACGGAAAGATCATCAGGCCATTGCTGTCCTTCACCCGGCAGGAGATCATGGACTATCTCGAAGAGCGGGGGATCGCATGGAAAAGCGATCACACCAATGACAGCATCGAGTATGACCGCAATTTTATCCGGAACCGGGTTATTCCCGTTATCGAAGAGCGTTTCAGGTACAAGCTCGTTCCATCACTGCTACGGGCTTCAGAGCATGCCGGAGAACTCGAAGAGTTCATCGAATGTCATATCGATCGACTGCTCGAACTCCATCCCGGTCTTGACATCGTCAATGGCAAGCTGCATATCGGAACACTGCTGCACCTGACGCGGTTCGAAAGGAAAGAGATTCTGAAGAGAACCTTGAGGATGCTGGGACTTCCGGTTGACAGCCGTGTGTTGCACCGGATCACCGGACTTCTTGACCGGCAGGCCGGACGAAGCGTTCCGGCCGGGTCAGGCTTCGAGGTGGTCAGAGCTGATGGGTTTCTGCGTTTTCGACCTGCCGGTGTCCAGAAGCTCTGACTGCCTCTGGGCACCGGTAATTCGTTCAATCCGGTTTGCGGGGTTTTCTGAATGTGGTCATCGGCAGGTCAGCTGTGATAATAACTGATTCGAGGTTCTGGTGCACTTTCAGATGTCGGAGCAGCTCTTTGGAGGCCTCAGATGTTCTGGTGCCGGCAGCGCTCGACAGCCTGATGGTTCCCCACAGGAAGGAGGATGCAAAGAATGCCCCCTGACGGTCTTTGTAAACCCATTCGGACTGGCCTTTGAGCCCGTCGTCGAACTTCACCGACATCGAAATCTGTTGCAGCCGGTTGAGATTGCCAACCGACTTGACGTCGCGATTCCGCGAAGTAATGCTTTGCAGGGCACCTGCTGTCCACTGGGGGGAGGCGAGGGTGAACCAGAAGTGCGACTTGTAGGGAGTTTTTCCGATGAGCGAAGCGGTAACCGAATCGCGCTCGAAAAGATGACCCGAAGGTCTGAAGAATTTCCGGAGCATGTCGCTGCTGCTGGCGATAGCTAATCTGTTCTGTCCCATTGGTGAGACCCAGAGTGTGCTGTCGAGCTGATACGCCTGGTGGCCGGCAATCTCGGTGGTGTCAAGGCTTGCAGCTTTGAGGAACGGGGTCGGCGCCTTGTCAGCGATTGTGCCACAGGCCATGCCTATATAGTTCTGCTGTTTCTTTCCTGAGCGCTGGAAACTGATGAGCAGGGTGTCGAGATCGTTTGTGAGATTGATGCCGCCAAGCTTCATGAGGCCGTCGATCCTTTTACCCATGGAGGGAAAAGGGCTGTTCTTGAGTGAATCGGGAACGGCATCCTTCCAGAACCGGCTTTCCCGAATATCTTTAAGGCCGATATAGATCATGGCATCAGAGGTACCCGGCATGTTCTGAATGACCGTTGTCAGTTCAGGAGTGAGCGATTCAGATATGACTCGCGGTTTTTTCCAGTTAACCCAGAAGTATGCAATAAGAAACAGGCTAAGGCCGACGATAAAAAGCGTGGCGATTACTTTCGGACCTTTCTTTTTTGGTGCCTGCAATGCAGGCTTCGTCGGCTTGGAGTCGTTGCCGCTCATAAAACAGGAGAGGTTAGGAGTTTTCCTTGATGGCAAGTCGGGCCAGTTCGTCGCACCTGTTGTTGTAAGGGTTGTCGCTGTGGCCTTTGACTTTGTGAAAGGTGACGCGATGTAATGTAGTCAACTTCAGGATTTCCTGCCAGAGATCGATGTTTTCCACCGGCTTCTTTGCCACGGTTTTCCAGCCGTTTTTCACCCAGCGTTTCAGCCACCCCTGGTTCATGGCGTTGACCAGATAGGCCGAATCGCTGTACAGATCGACGCGGCAAGGTTCTTTGAGTGCTTCAAGACCCTTGATGGCCGCCATAAGCTCCATGCGATTATTGGTCGTTGCCGGATCGAAACCGGAGATTTCCTTGCGATTGTCGCCGTACATGAGCAGTGCGCCCCAACCGCCCTTTCCCGGATTGCCGCTGCACGCACCGTCGGTATAGAGTATGACTGTTTTTTCCATAGATAAAAAAAGGCTCAACCTGTGGATTGAGCCTTATGATTTCATGAACGGTAATGCCTTCCGGCTATGGCGCTTACTTAAGAAGTTTTGCCAGTTCAGCTGTGCCGGTTTTCGACATGATCTTCATGGCCTTGGCTGTGAGGCGAACCTTGACCCAGCGTTTTTCTTCCTCGATCCAGATTCTCTTGGTATGAAGGTTTGGTTCGAAACGGGTGCGGGTGTGGTTATTGGCATGGGAAACGTTATTGCCGTATTTCGGCCTTTTTCCGGTCAACACGCAGACTTTGGACATGATAGGATCGATTGACGTTAAAAAATGATACGGAGTATAAGCAATAAAGAGGAGAAAAGGAAAGGTTTTTCGTGGTGAATTGAAGAATCGGCCAGATCGGTCGGATCGGTCGGATCGGTCGGAGAACCGAACTTCCTACGGCCTTATGCCGACCGCGCATACCATCATCGAGAGCACGTAAAGCAGCGTGCCGAACGCGTTGTACCAGACCGCTTTTTCGGCGGGGCGGTCGATGAGGATTTTCTGCATCGGCAACTGCATGACAAGAAGCACCGAAGCGACTGCCGCCGAAATCATCGAGCCTTTGGCCAGAAGAATGGCGATTGCAGTAACCTGTGCTGCATCCATGACCACCGAGGCGAGGATGGCGGCTTTCTTTTCGCCGAGCTGTACAGGGATGGAGTTCACCTTGCGGATTTTGTCGCCTACAACCGACTTGAAATCGTTCAGGGTCATGATGCCATGAGCGCCGACGGAAAAGATGATCGCAAGGGCGATCGATTCCTTTGACGGAACTCCCTGGGTGATCGAAAAGCTGCCAGTCAGCCATGCGACGCCTTCATAAGCCAGTCCCACGATCAGGTTCCCGTACCAGCCGTTTCTCTTGGCTCTGATTGGCGGGCCGGAGTAGGCGTGAGACATCAGGACGCCGACAAAGGCGATGGCCACGACATAGGGATGGATCGACAGGGCAACCAGAAAGCCTGTGATGATCAGGCCGAAGGTGATAAGCCAGCTTGCCTGCTTGGAAATCTTTCCGGCAGGAATGGGCCTTTCAGGTTCGTTGATGGCGTCAACTTCGCGGTCGAAGTAGTCGTTCATGGTCTGTGACATGGCGCACATCAGCGGGCCGGCAAGGATGATCCCCCGGATCAGGATGGAAATATTCTCTGATACGCTTTCGCCAGTTGAGACAACGCCGCAGGCAAAAGCCCACATCGGCGGAAACCAGGTGACCGGTTTCATGAGTGGCAGGATAGCAGAGGGTTCAATGCGGAATCCCGGCCTGTTGACATTCTCAAGGGCTTGCTGGATGACTTTCTGCCTGGACGGGCTGATGCCTGACCGGTGCAGTTTCTCATCTATGTTCAGGTGCAGTTCAGGATTGACCGTCTCGCTTCCGTTCATGATTTACAGATTCTTGCTTCGGCTGGAAACAAAGCCAATATAATACATGTTTTTTGGCAATTTATAAGCATTCAGTTTGTTGCATCGGTGCATTCCAGGGCAAGTCGGCGATTCGTTTCGATGATGCTGTTCATTTTTTCCAGGGCTTCGCAGGTCTCAAGGGTTCCTTTCGACATACTCATGCCTTCATCGATGCAGGATGCCATCCCCGAAACGTAACAGGTGATTGCCGAGGCAAACAGTGCGGCATCGATTCTGGCCTGGGATGCCGAGCCGTCAAGAATTTCCCTGATTATCCTCGCATTGGCTTCACCGTCTCCCCCGGAAAGTTCCCCGATACCCCATCTGCCAAGTCCAAAATCTTCGGGATCGACTGTATGGTGGATGATACGCCCCTGATAAAGTTCAATCAGCCTTGAAGTTCCACAGACGCTTGGTTCGTCGATGCCGGTGCCGTTGCCGGCACTGCCATGGACGATGATTGCGTGATCGCATCCGGTGGCTGTAAGTACTTCGGCATAGATATCCATAACCGAAGGGTCGAACACCCCTATAAGCTGGCGTCGCACCCTGGCCGGATTGATGATGGGGCCGAGCATGTTGAAGATCGTCCTGATGCCCAGCTCTTTCCGGATGTTGGCAACAGCCTTCATAGAAGGATGATACATGGGGGCGAACAGGAAAGCGAAGCCTGTCTGGCGGAATTGCTCTTCGGTGGCGGATGGAGGAAGATCGACCCGGTAGCCGAGTGCTTCAAGCACATCGGCGCTGCCGCATTTGCTGGTGATCGACCGGTTGCCGTGCTTGGCTATCGGAACGCCGGCGCCACAGGCGATGAAGGCCGCGGCGGTCGAGATATTGAAGGTGCCTGTATGATCGCCTCCTGTTCCGCAGGTATCGACAGCCTGTTGATCGATAGTTACCGGAGTGGCTCTCGATATGATGGTATTGCAGGCTCCGATCGTTTCTTCCGGAGTGATTCCCTTTTTCTGCAAAAGCGCAAGAATGGCTCCGGTTCCCGCATCGGTAAACCGGTTTTCCATGATCGAATCGATGCATGTTTCCATTTCCTGGCCGGAAAGGTGTTTTCCTTCCAGCAGTTTTTGCAGTAGCTCCTGTTGACGCATGACGCAAGACGGGATCGAAATGAAGAAAAAGTTTAATTTAACAGTATACTAACTATCTGTCCTTTTAGCAACAGATGCACCTTCGGCAAAATAACGTTATTATTACGGGCTGATTGCCTGGATTTACTCACTATCCTTACTGCTCATGGAGCAAGACCTCCTTCATGCATACCGCGCTCATCTGCGTACAAAAATTTTCAGAAAAATGTCTTCCTCCGGGCTGGATTCACTTCTGGTTACCGATCTGGCAGTTGTCCGCTGGCTGACAGGCTTCAGTGGTTCTAACGCCAGACTGCTTCTTGCCTCAGGCACGACGGTACTTTTTACCGATTTCCGTTATCAGGAGCAGATACGGCAGGAGACTTCCGGTATCGCAACGGTAATTCTCAGGGAGAGTCTTGCCGCAGAACTCACATCGGGTTCATTCAGGCTTGGCGATCACATGGCTTTGCAGGCCGATCATGTGAGCTGGCAGGAGATGCAGCAGCTTTCAGAGAAACTCGATAAACGGGAGTTTACTCCAGTGGCGGCATTTTTCGACGAATTCCGCGAAATCAAGCATATCGATGAACTTGACAGAATGTCACGGGCCGTGCAACTCAGCGAGAAGGTGCTTGAAGAGGTTATCGCCATGATAGGCCCTGAGGTTACCGAAATTGACCTTGCTGCTGAAATCTCGTATCGTCACCGGAAACTCGGGGCTGAAAAGGACTCGTTCGATCCTATTGTTGCCGGAGGAGTTCGCGCTGCAATGCCCCATGCAAAGCCGACTGCCACCAGATTTCAGGCTGGTACGCTGATCGTCATCGATATGGGCTGCATTGTTGATGGTTATGCCTCCGACCAGACCCGGACGGTGGCCTTTGGCAAGGTATCGGAGGAGCAGAAGAACGTGTATCGCATCGTCCAGCAGGCACAGCAGCTCGGAATCGATGCGGCAAGAGCCGGTATGGCCGCTCGTGATCTCGATGCCGAAGTGCGTAACTTCATCGTCGCAGCAGGCTATGGTGAAGCGTTCGGGCACGGCCTCGGCCATGGTGTGGGCGTCGAGGTGCACGAAGCACCCCGGGTTGGCACGGCATCGACCGGAACCCTTCGCGAAGGAACGGTTTTCACCATCGAGCCGGGAATCTACCTGCCAGGCTGCTTTGGCGTCCGCATCGAGGATATGGTCGTGCTCGGCCCCAATGGCGCAGAACCCTTGCAGCGGTTTACGAAAGAGCTGATTGAGTTGTGAAAGAATGGATAATGGATAATGGTTGGTGAGAGACGGGTGAAAAAATGCTGATTTTTCTCTTTTATTCGTCCACTCAGTCCACTTCGTCCATTTCCTCTTTTTACTGGTGATGTCGAGGCAAAGCAAATAAAATCAGGGGTTGAGCATGGAACAGAACGAGAGCAGCTATTGCATGGTCATCACCACGGCGCCCGACCGGGAGGAGGCGGAAAAGCTGGCGCAAGGCATTCTCGAAAACCGCCTCGCCGCCTGCGTTCAGTTGTCAGATATCAGCAGCTTCTTTTTCTGGGATGGCCAGATACAGAACGACGATGAAGTATCATTGTTCATCAAGACCACGACGAAGTGCTACGCTGCCCTCGAAAGCTACATCCGCCAGTACCACCCCTACGACGTACCGGAGATTGTCCGGCTGCCGATCACCGGAGGCCTGCCGGAATACCTCGCCTGGCTCGATGCCACGACGGGCAGCAGCACGTAACCTTCCCGGGGTGCACGGCTGCTTGTCAGAGAATGGGTCGTATGGGACTTATGGGTCTGACAGGAGGAAGATCAAAAAAAAAGAGGTTTTAACTGCCTTGTCCTTGCAGTCCTTTTCGTCCCTTTCGTCCCTTAAGTCCTTTCAGTCCCCTCTTCATCTCTTTCCCTGCAAAATTTCTCTCAACTCCGCGGTCATGCCTGCTATGACGAGCAGTACGCTGGCGTTGCGTTCGAGGGAGCGCATGGCTTCTTCGATTACTGTTGATGCTCGGTAGAGGTCGCGGTTGGGGAAAGCTTTGACGAAGCGGTCGGTCGAGTCCGAGATGTCGGGGTTGTTGAGTTCCGCGAAGGCGGGAGCGATGCTGCGGCGGGTGACGTCCTGGAAGAAGAGCAGGAGGGCGTCGAGGAAGATGAGCTGCTCGGTGCGTGTCGAGTTTTTCGACAGCTCTTCGCACGCGCCGATTGCTTCGTGGAACTTCACGGGGACAAGGATGTTGCGCAGGTAATCGACCGCCTTGTTGCGGATGCCGACCACCGCCGGGGCGGTTCCGTCGCCGGTTTCGGCTTCTATCAGTTCGAGCGCGCTCGCGAGGTTGCCGCGTGAGAGGCTCACGATGAAGCGCCGTTCCGCCTCGTCCAACTGCGGGGCGCGGCGGGCGATCCAGGCTTCTATCTCCACCGGTTTCGGACGGGCAAAGGTGAGTGTCTGACAGCGCGAGCGGATGGTGGGCAGCACCGATTCCGGGCGTGAGGAGACCAGCACGAACATCACATGCGCCGGGGGCTCTTCGAGCAGTTTCAGAAGCTTGTTGGCTGCCGTCGGGTGGAGCCGTTCTGCCTGCGAGATGATGAACACCTTTTTGCCTCCATCACGGGGCGCCAGTGAGGCTTTCTGCTGAAGCATCACCACCTGCTCGGTCAGAATGCCCATCGAGCGTTCCATTGTGGGCGTGAAGAAGGGGTTTCGGCGCTTCTCGTCGAGCAGCGCTTCGTAGCGCTCCCGTGCCTCGGCGACCTTCCTGTTCTCCTTTTTCATGGGGTCGTAGGGTTCGAGCAGGGCCGCTTCGACGGGGAAGAGGTACTCGATGTTCGGGTGCATGAGGCGGTCGGCCTGCCAGCAGCTTTCGCATTCGTCGCATGAGCCCTCTCCGGGATGCAGGTCGCTGTTGCGGCAGTTCAGAATCTTTGCGAGTTCGAATGCCACGGTCTCCTTTCCCGACCCTTCCGGGCCGGCAAAGAGATAGGCATGAGCCAGACGGTCTGCTCCGAGTGCCGTCTTCAGCACCCGAAGCTGAGGTTCATGGCCGATAATACGTTGCCAGCTCATGCCTTGTCCGCTCAGATAAAGGTCAGCCAGTTGTACGGATCTTCTCCGGTCTGGACGATTCTGAGATAGTGGTGCTGAATGGCTTCGGTGACCGGGCCGCGTTTTTCGTCGCCGATCGGGTACTTGTCCACGCTTCTGACCGGGGTGATCTCGGCTGCTGTGCCGGTCAGGAAGATTTCGTCGGCAATATAGAGCGACTCGCGAGAGATGAGCGTTTCACGCACTTCGTAGCCAAGTTCCTTTGCGATATGCATCACCGCGCCACGGGTGAAGCCCGGAAGGATCGACTGGGCTGCCATCGGGGTGTAGATCACCTTGTCACGGACGACGAAGATGTTCTCGCCACTGCCTTCTGCAACGTAGCCGTTGACGTCGAGGGTCAGTCCTTCCGCGTATCCGTCCATCAGCGCTTCCATCTTGATGAGCTGCGAGTTCAGGTAGTTGCCTCCGGCCTTGGCCATCGACGGCATGGTGTTGGGTGCCAGGCGGTTCCACGAAGAGACACGGACATCGACGCCTGTCTCAAGCACATCCTCGCCGAGATAGGTACCCCACTCCCAGGTTGCGATGGCTGCTTCGATGGCTGCCAGGTGCGGATTGACGCCGAGAGCGCCGGGGCCGCGATAGACCAGCGGGCGGATATAGCAGGATTTGTGGCCGTTAGCCTTGATCGTGGCGATGCATGCGTCCTTCAGCTCGGTTTCCGAGTAGGGTATCTCTATGCGGTAGATTTTCGAAGAGTCCTTCAGACGTCTGATATGTTCGTCGAGAAAGAGAATCGCCGAGCCCCTGGCCGTCTCATAGCAGCGGATTCCCTCGAAAGTCGATGAACCGTAATGTATCACATGTGACATGATATGGATCTTGGCGTCGTTCCAGTCGATCAGATCGCCGTTCATCCATATTTTCTCTGACTTGTTCATGACGATAGCGTTGGTTTGAAAAACAGATTGTGTACAAACCTGAAAGATAGTCCGTTTTGGCTTTTTTGAAAGCGGGGCAGGAGTGAATTTGAGCGGAGACAGCGCAGTGTGAACCAGGTGGCCGTTGTGGACAGAAGAGGATGCGGCGGAACAACTCTTTGTCCACAGCGTCCTCTACGTCCACAACGCCCGCTACTCTTCAGTAAATCCGCTCGTACACGCCGTCCACCTCTCTCATGATCGGGTCGTACTCGACCGGTTTTCTGCCGAAACAGAAACCTATAGATTCGTACATGGCTACCTGTTCCGGATCGACATAGCGCTGGGCTATGGCCTTGGTTGATTCGATGTACTCGATCTTGCGACCCTTGACCTTTGAGATGGTTACGCCTGTTTTACCGTCGAGAAGCAGCAGTACTGCCGCCGCGCCGGCTTCGAAGCCGAAGTTGATATCGTAGGCCGAAGAGTGTCCTGCACGTACCAGATGGCCTGGATGAACATCACGTACCTCCGGAATTTCGTAAATGCCTTCGACGAACATGCCTGTCTCTTTCATGAACAGAGGCATGCGTGGGTCCGCCTTGAAGCGTTTCTGAATCTGCTGGCAGACATATTTGCCGGCTCCGGCCAGCTTTTTGTGACCGAAAGCATCGACTCCCGCCGACTCATCGACGATGTCCGTGCCGTCGGCGTTTTTCATTCCCTCGGCCACCACGATGGTGTAGGTGCCGCTGTGCACGTCGCTCTGGCGGATGCGGCGGGTGAAGCGCTCGACTATGTGCTCGTAAACGACCTCCCAGTCGACCGGAATTTCCGGTATGAGAATGCAGTCAGCCTCGGCAGCCACGCCGCTGCGGAAAGCCGTGTGCCCCGCGTAGCGCCCGAACACCTCCGTGACGAGCACACGGTTGTGGGTGCGACCCGTCGTTTTCAGATCCTCGACAAACTGGGCGATACGGTTGATGGTCGAGTCGCCGCCGACCGAGTATGTCTGAAGATCGAGATCCATCGTTTTCGGGCAGTGGATGCACTGGATGCCGTTGTGGTTCAGGTCGATCATGACGCTGCCGGAGTCGTCGCCGCCGCTGATGATGAGCGCGTCGAGATCGAACTTTTTCATGCCGACCTTGATGCGGTTGTACTTGTCGGGATTGCTGATCGCCTTGATCTTGACCCGCGAATGGCCCGCTTCCGAACCGGCGAAGCTTGCCTGGAACTGGTCGAGACGTGCTTCGTCGAATCTGACCAGCTTTTCCTGGTTCAGAAGGTTGTAAAGTCCGGCGTAGCCGTTAGGTATCACATAAAGTTCAAGCCCCTTGCTCAGGGCCATAAGTGCTGCGCCTTTGATAACGGCGTTCAGCCCTCCGCAGTCGCCCCCGCTGGTAAGGATTCCGATTTTTTTCACGCTGCTTTCTCCTCGGTTTCTCAGGTTAGTTTTTGATGGCTTAATTTGATTAATTACACCAGTAAAACCACGGTGAATCGTATGATGCTCAAGATAGAGCATATTAATGATATTTCATTGCTGCATGATTAAATACGGAGCACTGAATCCTCTGAATCCATTGAAAAATGACCTTTCTTGACCATCTTCGTTTTGCCTGGGTCCATCTCAGGGAGAGAAAGCGACAGACATTCCTGACGGTTCTTGGCGTAGCTGTCGGCTCGGCGATGATGATCACCACCATTGCGGTTGCGCGAGGATCGTCGATGAATGTTTTCCTGAGACTCATCGATGTCGCGCCACATATCACCATCGGTGCCGACAGGGTCGTTGCAGAGGTTCCTGACAACCTTTTTGGCATCATGCAGGGCCGGACAGCCTTTGTACGCAAAAATGTGACCACTGACCGCAAGGTGGTCATCAAGAACTACAGCCGGGTGGTCAGTACTGTCAGTCCGATAAGGGAGGTTGTCGATATTTCACCCTATGTGACCAGCAAGCTGCTTGCCCGGAACAAGAATCGTTTCACACCCTGCTTCGCCAAAGGCGTCGTGCCCTTGCTCGAAGGTGGAATTGCCGGTCTGAAAAAAAATCTTCTCGAACCTGAAGCGCTTTCCGAGCTGGCATGGACGCCGAATGGCATTCTTCTGGGCAGTATGCTTGCGGACAAACTGAAAGCCGGCCATCGTGATGTGATCATGCTGGTAGACAAGGACGGGCATGAATATCCGGTCGTGGTTGTCGGGAGGTTCAGGAGCGGCTTTAACGCCAAGGACGAGAAAGAGGCCTATGTCAATCTGCCGCTGGCCCAGAGAATGGAGTCGCTTTCGTCGAATACCGTCACCGGTATCGGTCTGAGAATCGCCGATATAGACCAGGCCGATTTTCTTGCAGCAAAGATTCAGAAACTGACCGGCTACGAGACCAAAAGCTGGAGTGAGAGCAACAGGAACGTGATCGATTTTTACAATCGCAACGGCCTCATCACGCTGGTGCTTGTCAGCTTTGTTTTCGTGGTGGCAGGACTGGGCGTTTCATCGGTCATGACGACGGTGGTGCTGCAAAAGGTGAAGGATATCGCCATTCTGCGTTCAATGGGTGTCCAGCGAGGAAGCATCACGCGCATATTCATGCTTGAAGGTCTGATAATCGGCACTATAGGGGTGCTCTTCGGCAGTCCGGTGGGGCATCTGATATGCAGTATCATCGGCGGGATACGGTTCGCGCCGAGCAGTGCCGGGGTCATCAGCAGCGATCGTCTTCTTATTGCCGAAACCCCGGATGCCCACCTCATCGTGATCGGGTTCGGCATTCTCATTGCAGTCGTTTCATCGGTGGGGCCAGCCCGGAGAGCTACGAGCTATCTGCCGGTGCAGGTGCTGAGAGGCGAAGTGGGGTAAGGTGCAGTGTGGACGAAGCGACGCACCAGCCCCCTCTTTTCTCCCCTCACTCGATCAGGCACACGGCGTGGGCGCAGGCGCCTTCCTCACGACCTACGTAGCCGAGTTTTTCATTGGTCGTGGCTTTGACCGATACAGCATTCAGCTCCAGGTCAAGGCAGCGGGCGATGTTGCGGCGCATTTCTTCGATGTAGGGGGCGATTTTCGGCTTTTCAAGCAGCAGCATGGCGTCAATGTTCACCGTCTTGTACCCTTCGCTGGCGAGCAGTTTGCCGACGTGCTTCAACAGAATCATGCTGTCGATGTCCTTGAACTCTGAGCTGGTGTTAGGGAAGTGCAGGCCGATGTCGCCGAGCGCCGCTGCGCCGAGCAGCGCATCGCTGATGGCGTGCAGGAGAACATCGGCGTCGCTGTGGCCATCGAGGCCAACCGGAGAGGGTATTTCAACCCCGCCGATGACGAGTTTCCTGCCTTCTGCAAACTGGTGAACGTCTATGCCGATTCCTATGCGCATGGTATGGGAGGTTTAAGTTGAAAGAAAAAAGATCAGTCGGATCGGACTGATCTGAAAAAATCAGAGCGGACACGCAGATTCGCTCCTACACAATAATGCTGCCGACATATTCGCTGAACTTCGGCGCTTCAGGCGCGGCAAAGAATTCGTCGATTGCAATGGCAATTTTTTCGCCGATGTCGGGATAGACAAAGTTCATTGTTCCTATCTGGATGGCGCTTGCCCCGACAAGGAAGAACTCCATGGCATCGGCAAACGAGGCGATACCGCCCATGCCGACCACGGGAATCTTCACAGCTCTGGATACTTCCCAGACCTTGGCCAGCGCTATCGGCTTGATGGCCGGACCTGACAGCCCCCCCGTGACGTTTTTAAGCAGCGGCTTGCGGGTTCGATAATCCACCGCCATGCCGACGACGGTATTGATGAGCGACACCGAATCCGCTCCGGCCTCCTCGGCTGCCAGGGCGATCGCGCTGATCGATGTGACATTGGGTGTGAGTTTGACCATAAGGTGTCGGCTGGTGATCTTGCGCAAGGTCGAAACGATCTCCCTGGTCGCGTCGGGGCTGACCCCCATGATCATGCACTCCCCCTTGACGTTCGGGCACGACAGGTTCAACTCGTAGGCTGCGATGCCCTCGATGGCATCGAGCCGTTCTGTCACCTGGCAGTAGTCGTCTATCGACCTGCCGGCGATGTTCACGATCACTCTGGTGTCGAGCTTCTGCAGAAATGGCACCTTGTCTGATACGAACCGGTCGAGACCGACATTGGCCAGGCCGATGGCGTTGATCATTCCGCAGGATGTTTCGGCGATACGCTGCGGGGGGTTTCCCGTACGGGGTTCCGGTGATATGGCTTTGGTGACCAGTCCCCCGATTTTCGAAAGGTCACAAAGCGCTGAAAGCTCTTCTCCGTATGATACGGTACCTGAGGCGAGCATGACAGGGGAGCGCAGGTCAAGTCCCCTGCCGAGAGTGATTGCGGCAGGGGAGGTTATTGACGTTGGTATCGATGATGAGATCATGATGCGGTAATAATGTCAGGGGCGTGGGTCTTTGAGGTAGTAGCGCATGGCGTACTCCCTGACCATCCGATCGGTGTTGTAGACCGGAGCGATGGTCGCGATGGCGTTGCGGATGTTCTTCAGCCACCTGACGGGAATGTTGTGTTCATTGCGTTCGTAGAAGGTCGGGATGATCTGGTGTTCGAGCACCTCGTAAAGCCGGGTTGCGTCAAAACGGTACTGCTCGTCATAATTGTCACGCTGCTCGCCGCTGCCGATCGACCATCCGTTGGTTCCGTTATAGGCCTCGCACCACCAGCCGTCCATGATACTGAGGTTCAGGCCACCGTGGAGCACCGTTTTCTGGCCGGATGTACCGCTTGCTTCCATCGGCCTGACCGGGTTGTTGAGCCAGACGTCAACACCGGAAACAAGTCTCTTGGCAACGCTGATGTTGTAGTTTTCAAGGAAGATGACCTTGCCGAGGAACTGTGGCCGTCTTGAATGCTCGACGATCTGGCGGATATACTCCTTTCCTGCATCATCATGCGGGTGCGCTTTGCCTGCAAAGATGATCTGTACCGGCATGTTCGGATGGTTGATGATGGCGTTGAGCCTGTCCAGATCCTGGAAGATCATCGGGGCTCGCTTGTAGGTGGCAAAACGCCTTGCAAAACCGATGGTCAGGATGTCGGGTGAGAGGGTGCTCTTCAGAGTCCTCGAAGAATCAGCAGGCTTGTAAGGAGTGTACTGGTGCTGGTGGTAGAGCTGGTTCGACAGGTAGCGCGAAATGTAATCCATGAGATTTCGCTTCAGGCGATAACGCAGGCACCACAGTTCGCTGTCGGAAACTCTTGCCAGTACGGCTTCGGCAGATTCCCTCGACGAGAACAGCTCCTCGATGCTCTCTGCATGGTTTTTCCAGAATTTTTCAGTGAATCCGTTGCTCCAGCTCCGTGTGTGGATGCCGTTGGTGATGTGGCCGATAGGCACCTGCTTTGGGTCATCCGTCGCATAAAGATGTTTCCACATCTCCCGCGAAACCTCTCCGTGCAGCTTCGAAACGCCGTTGGCGCAACGGGAGAGCCTCAGCGCCAGCACGGTCATGGTAAACAGGGCTGACGGATTTAACGGGTCTTCGGCGCCAAGCTTCATGATCTCCTCAAAGTCCAGGCCGGCAAGGGTCATGTACTTGTAGAAGGTGTACTGCATCATGTCTCTCGAGAAACGGTCGTGTCCGGCTGGAACCGGGGTGTGCGTGGTGAAAACACACTGTTCCTTCACCTTCTCTCTGGCCTCTTCCAGGGTCGAACCGTTGCTGATTTCCCTTGCGAGCAGTTCGAGCGTGAGGAAAGCCGAGTGACCTTCGTTCATGTGATAGACCGCAGGCTCAATGTTCAGCGCCTCAAGAAGCTTGACTCCCCCGATGCCGAGCAGTATCTCCTGGTTGATTCGCATGTTCTGGTCGCCGCCATAGACCCGTGAACAGATTTCACGGTAATGTGACTCGTTGACAGGAATGTTCGTGTCGAGCAGGTAAAGAGTGGCGCGTCCGACCTTCAGGCTCCATGCCTGGGCAAAAACGGTACTCTGTGCGATGGTGATCTCGACGATCAGATCCTTGCCATCTTCGGTAGTGACCTTTTCGACCGGAAGGCTTTCCGAATATTGTAGCGGGTAATCCTCGATCTGCCATCCGTCGTGGTTGAGGTACTGGCGGAAATAGCCCTCCTTGTAAAACAGGGAAATGCCGATGAAATTGATGCCGAGGTCACTTGCCGACTTGAGGTGATCGCCGGAGAGGATGCCGAGGCCGCCGGAGTATATGCGGATGCTCTCGTGAATGCCGAATTCGGCGCTGAAGTAGGCGACCGGTTTTGCAACCAGTTGTGGTGCGTGTTCGGCAGCCCAGGTCTTCTTTTCAGTCAGGTAATCTTCAAAACGCTTGCTTACCCTGTCGATTGTGATGCCCAGTTCGCATGAGCATCGTGCCTCCAGTTCATCGGTGGAAATGTGACGGAGGAGTTCGACAGGATTGTGATTGACCCGTTCCCAGAGCAGGGGTGAAAGGGTTTTAAAGAGGGTTTTGGCATCAGTGTCCCATGACCACCAGAGGTTTCGGGAGAGTTTTTTTACAGATGAGATATTTTTGGACATGTTGGTATTTGTGGATTTGCTTCGTTTCTCGGGTGGTGAAGGTTGGAAAAACGGAGTATCTTGTCAGGTGCATCCCTGACAAGGGTACCGTGATGAACAGCAGCTATCGGATTTTACAGAAGTTCCGTTTCCGGTGTTCATCTATTAATTCACTAAATTTAAAGCTTTCAATCCGTAAATCAACATAACACCAGTGTCCTTTGATAAGAAAGTAACCGTCGCACATCTTTCCGATCTGCATATTACCGGTGGAACCGACCGTTACCAGCTCGGAAGGCTTGACCGTATGCTCGACGAGTTTGTCAGAAGGGGGTACGATCACCTGGTGATGACCGGAGACCTGATCGATACGGCATCTCCGGCTGACTGGAAGATTATCCGTGATGCTCTTGAGCGGCATGGTCTGTTCGAGTGGACCAGAACCACGGTCATTCCCGGCAATCACGACCTGATCGATCTTGAAGAGGAGATGCGTTTTTACAATGCGCTGAATCCCGATGAGGGCTCCCGCCAGCGCAGGATAAACGACCGTCTTCGCAAGTTCACAAATATATTCCGGCCGCTCATTACCGGCGATGGCGATGTCGGCACAGCTCTGCCTTTTGTCAAGGTGATGCGTTTCGGACAGATATCGGTTTCCTTGGTGGCGGTCAGCACGATTCTTCCGTGGTCGGGTTCCGACAATCCGCTTGGTGCACGGGGAAGCGTCTCGCGCGAAACCCTCAGGGCTCTTCTGGAGCCGGGGGTTCGGGAGGCGATCCGTGACAGTTTTGTTATCGGTCTCTGTCACCATGCCTACAAAGTTTATGGAAGTGGCGCCCTGGTTGATCAGGCGTTCGACTGGACGATGGAATTCAAGAATCGGGACGACTATCTCGGCGTGATGAAGAATCTGGGTGTTACCCTTGTTCTGCATGGCCATTTCCATCGTTTCCAGATTTATCAGGCCGATGATCTTACCTGCATCAACGGTGGCAGCTTCCGCTATTTTCCGGATCGGTACGGTGAACTGACCATTGGTGAGGACGGGAAGTGGTCTCACCGGTTTGTCAACCTCTTTCGACGGTAGCAGGGCGCAGCGTTTTCTGCAATCCGGCGAAAAATGAGGAACCCTGACTGACGCCAGGGTTCAAAAATGCTTCAGGGATACGGAATAAAATGAAGCTGATCAGTTCATGCCGCGTCTGGCGAGCTGACGGTCCATCATGATCAGCGCATGGCCCTTCTCTCCGGCCATTCTGATGGTTTCGAGAATCTCGCTCGCTGCGGCTTCCTCCTCGACCTGCTCTTCGATGAACCAGTGCAGGTGCACCTGGGCGGCGTAATCCTTCTGTTCGACGGCAGCTTCGTAAAGCTTGTTGATCAGCGCGGTGATTTTCCGTTCGTGTTTCAGCACCTCTTCGAACAGGTGGGCGGGAGATTTGAAGTCCGACGATGGCTGGGCAATGGGGAGCAGCTCCACTCTGCCGCCGCGTTCGTTGACAAATTTGTAAAGCTTCATGGCATGGCCCTGCTCCTCCTTGTACTGGAGTTCGAGCCAGTGGGCGAATCCGGGAAGATTCATCGAATGGGCGTAAGAGGCCATCGAGAGGTAGAGATAGGCCGAAGCCATCTCATGGTTTATCTGTTCGTTGAATGCCTGCTGAAGTTTCTGACTGAGCATTGGTGTCCCTCCTCGGGTTGATGATGGTTGGTTTGCAACAGTTGCGTAAGGTTATCTGTTGCAACTCAACCATAATGGGAAGCTGATCGTTTCAGCCTCCTGTTTTTAAGGACATACCATGCATGAACATGTTTGCCGGTATTGTGAAAACCGATTCGTGATTACACCATTCAGTCAGTTCAGCGAGGTGAACCGAATCACGGTCGGCATCGGAATCAAAATCTGGATCAGACTGGGCTGGTGTGTCAGCAGTCCATTTGTATCTCAGCAAAGCGGGCTCTCTTTTATGTCGTGTTCTTTCATGTACTCACGTATCCGCCTGGCGTGGTTCTGGTCTTCGCTGGCAAGCTGTTTGAACAGGTCTGCGGTCAGCGATCCGGTTTCGCTCTCCATGAACTCCTGGAAATGGGCTTCGCCGGCGGACATCTCGATGTGAAGGGCGAGGTTCAGCGCCTCTTTCCGGGAAAACGGTGAGGCGGAGAAGCGTTCAGCTTCGCCGATGATGCGGGCATTGCTTGCCTTCAGGGCTTCGAGGTCTTTCGACAAAAGGTTCTCCGGGAAAAATTGCAGGGGTTGCGGCTGCTTTTTTTCCTGCTGCAGCAGGGCGGCGTGACTGCGCTCCTCCATGGAGAGCTGCCACCAGAAATCCTCGTCTTCGGAGAAATGGTCGTTGAAAAGAGTATACAGGCGTGCGAGATTCAGTTCGAGCTGTATCGATTCGTCCAGAAGTGTCGCAATGGTCGGTGATGTGGCCATGTAAGTGATCGGTGTCAATGATGAGGTGAACAGAGTGAATGAACAAGATAATGAACGGCGGTTATTTTTGCGGAGTGATCATAAAATTTTGAGGTTAATGCTTGTACGGATTGTTTCAGGTGGACAGAGCGGTGTCGATCGCGGAGCGCTCGATGCGGCTATCGCTGCCGGTCTGAGTCATGGCGGCTGGTGCCCGAGGGGCAGGCGTGCCGAAGATGGCCGCATACCAGCGAAATACTTCCTTGCAGAGACCTCATCCTGCCGTTATACGGAAAGAACTGCAAGGAATGTGAAGGATTCTGATGGTACCCTTGTGCTGGCATCCGGGCCCCTCAAAGGAGGGACGAAGTTCACGGTGGAGTATGCCAAAAAGAGTGGTCGTCCCTGTATGATCGTCGATTTTGATGGCGTCGTCGATGCTGAAGCGGTTGCGGTATGGATAGGGATGTTCGGAATCGCTGTGCTGAATGTTGCCGGGCCGAGGGAGAGCGCAAAACCGGGCATCGCAGACGATGCCCGGCGTTTTGTCGAAAAGGTTATTGATTGCGATAGGCGGCATACTCCTGAAGGCTCTTGACACCGAAAGGCTGACAGCGGATGCAGTCGATAGCCCTGACCGATGCTTCTGCGGCCTCTATGGTGGTGACGAAGGGTACGCCACTCTGCACCGACGCCGAGCCGATGGCCTCTTCATCATGCAGCGCACGTTCGCCCCGCGGGGTGTTGATCACGAAGTCCACCTTGCCGAGCTTGATGATGTCGAAAATATTCGGACGCCCCTCTTCGCCGACTTTGAAAACCTTTTTGCATTCGATGCCGTGGCTGGTCAGGAACGCGTGGGTGCCGGCGGTGGCCACCAGGTCAAAGTCCATACGGTAGAGCTCGCGGGCGACATTGAGGATGCGCTGGTTCTTGTCCTGCTCGTTTACGCTGATGAAGACCGTGCCGGAGAGCGGCAGGTGCATGTTTGCAGCCTGGTACGCTTTGGCGAAGGCTTCCGGGAACTGTTCGGCCAGGCTCATCGCCTCTCCGGTGGAGCGCATTTCGGGGCCAAGGTAGACACCGGACCTGATGAACTTCGAGAAGGGGAAGACCGGCTCCTTGATGGCCATGTGCTTCAGGCCGAGTTCGTCGCAATCCTTCAGGTCGAACTCCTTGCGCAGGTCGCTGAGCTTTTCGCCGAGCATGACGCGAGTGGCGATCTTGACCACCGGAATGGCCGTGGCCTTGCCCACAAAGGGCACGGTACGGCTGGCGCGCGGGTTGACCTCGATCACATAGACCTTGCCGTTCTGTACAGCATACTGCACGTTCATCAGGCCGATGACGCCTATGCTTTCAGCGAGTTTGCGCGTGTACACCTTCATGGTGGCGATGGCCTTCGGGTCCATGTTGTAGTATGGCAGGATCGAGGTGGAGTCGCCGCTGTGGATGCCGGCGGCCTCGACGTGCTGCATGATGCCGCTTATGACGCAGTCAGTGCTGTCGGCCAGGGCGTCGATGTCGAACTCCACAGCGGTATCGAGGAATCGGTCGATGAGGAGCGGATACTTCTCGCTGATGAAGAGCGCCTGGTCAACATACTCTTTCAGAGAGTCGTCGCTGTAGATGATCTTCATGGCGCGTCCGCCAAGCACATAGCTGGGGCGTACCAGTACCGGATAGCCGATTCTTTTTGTGATATCCTGCGCTTCGGCGAAGGTTGTTGCCGTACCGTAATCGGGATGCGGGATGTCAAGTTTTTGGAGCAGTGCGCCGAACTTCTTGCGGTCTTCGGCCATATCGATTCCTTTTGAAGAGGTGCCGAGGATGTTCACCCCTACGGAATCCAGCTTGGTCGAAAGCTTCAGCGGAGTCTGGCCGCCGAAACTTACGATCACGCCCAGAGGGTTCTCGTGCTCGATGATGCGGATGACGTCTTCGAAGGTCAGTGGTTCGAAATAGAGCTTGTCGGCAATGTCGTAGTCGGTCGAGACTGTCTCCGGGTTGCAGTTGACCATGATGGTTTCGTAACCGGCCTCTCTTAGTGCAAAGACCGCCTGCACGCAGCAGTAATCAAACTCGATGCCCTGGCCGATGCGGTTGGGTCCGCCGCCCAGGATGATAACCCTTTTTCTTTCTGATCTGACAGACTCGTTCTCCTCGTCGTACGTCGAATAGTGATAAGGTGTTCTGGCGTCAAACTCTGCGGCGCAGGTGTCAACTGTCTTGAAAACCGAAACCACTCCGTAATGGTTGCGCAATTCTCTTACTGCGGTTTCGGTTGTCTGGAATATGGTGGCGATCTGGAAATCGGAAAAACCGTGCTCTTTGGCTTTCTTCATGGTCGGAGCGGGCAACCTGAGGGCGAGGGCCTGTGCCTCACCGGACAGTTCAGGGAGTGGAGTGGTCATGCAGAGTCGTATTGGAAAATCTTGATAAGAAGACCGTCACGCAAGGTAACAATTCAGGGCCGTACTTTAAAACCGCCCAAGTATAATAAAAAGGTGTTCTAACTCAAAGTTCCCCGTGTCTGATGCAGTCGATCATTTAGTGAACCGGTTCGGTAAGTTTTTTTATACTATTATATTGTTCTTTTCATGTAATTTCCGACCGGAAACCCAAGTATCAGTATTGTGATGAGCAACAAAAAGTTCGATTCCATAGCATCAGCCATCGAGGATATCAGAAACGGTAAGCTGATCATCGTCGTCGATGATGAAGACCGTGAGGATGAAGGTGATTTCATTGCCGCTGCCGAGCATGTAACCCCCGAGATGGTGAATTTCATTACCAGGGAGGCTCGTGGCCTTCTCTGCGTGGCCATTCCCATGGAGCGTGCCCGCCAGTTACAGCTCGAGCCGATGGTGCAGCGCAACACTTCGCAGCACGAAACCAATTTTACCGTCTCCATCGATGCGATTGCCGAAGGGGTCACCACCGGCATTTCGGCCTACGACCGGTACATGACCCTCAAGATGATCGCCGATCCGTCCTGCACGGCGGACGATTTTTCACGGCCCGGCCACATCTTTCCACTCCGCGCGATGGATGGCGGTGTGCTGAGGAGGGTTGGTCACACAGAGGCAGCGGTCGATCTTGCCCGCCTTGCCGGGTGTCAGCCTGCCGGTCTGCTCTGTGAAATCCTGCATGACGACGGCAGCATGGCACGGCTTCCCGAGCTGCTCAAGCTCAAGGAGAAGCTTGGTATGAAGCTCATCACCATCAAGGATCTGGTCGCCTGGCGGATGCAGCAGAGCAAGCTGGTGCATCGGGCTGTCGAATCGAAGCTTCCGACCGCGCATGGCGAGTTCGGGCTGATCGCCTACGAGTCGTTCATCGATAATCAGAATCACATGGCCTTCGTCAAGGGCGACGTTGCCAATGGTGAACCGGTGCTGGTCAGGGTACACTCGCAGTGTGCAACCGGCGATACTTTCGCCTCGCTTCGCTGTGATTGCGGACACCAGCTTGAAACCGCCCTGCGCATGATCGAAAAGGAGGGGCGTGGCGTGCTGGTCTATCTGATGCAGGAGGGCCGAGGCATCGGGCTCATCAACAAGCTCAAGGCCTACAACCTCCAGGACGAAGGGTTTGACACCGTCGAGGCCAATGAGAAGCTCGGTTTCAAGCCAGACCTGCGCGATTACGGCATTGGCGCACAGATTCTTCAGGATCTTGGCGTCAGGAAGATGAGGCTCATGACCAACAACCCCAAGAAGGTTGTCGGACTGGAAGGCTACGGTCTCGAAATCGTCGAACGCGTGCCTCTGGAAATTGAGCCGAATGAAGTGAACCGCCACTATCTCCAAACCAAGCGGGACAAGCTTGGCCACATGATCGAAATGGCATCCGGCAACGAACGTATTCTCTTCGAGCGTCTTGCCGACGAGCAGCTCAAACAGCACAAGAAACAATAAACTCCACCGGGAGAAGGAACAACGATGGACAACGATATTCTGAAACGGCTCGACCCCGAGATTTTCGAGGCGATTGCCAATGAAACAAAACGCCAGACCGAGACGCTCGAACTGATCGCTTCGGAAAATTTCACCAGCAAGGCTGTTATGGAAGCCTGTGGATCGGTCATGACCAACAAATATGCCGAGGGCTATCCCGGCAAGCGTTACTACGGTGGCTGTGAATTTGTCGATGTGGCTGAAAACCTGGCCCGCGACCGCGCAAAAAAGCTTTTCGGCTGTGACTATGTCAACGTTCAGCCGCACTCCGGCTCCAGCGCAAACATGGCGGTGCTTTTCGCCGTGCTCAAGCCGGGTGACACCATCCTGGGCCTCGATCTTTCCCACGGTGGTCACCTCACCCACGGCAGCAAGGTGAACTTCTCCGGCCAGTTTTTTGACGCTCACTCCTACGGTGTGGACAAAGAGAGCGGCATCATCGACATGAACAAGGTCGAAGAGCTGGCTCTGAAGGTGAAACCGAAACTGATCATCACCGGTGCGAGCGCCTACTCGCAGGGCTTCGACTTCAAGGCATTCCGTGAAATTGCCGACAAGGTCGGCGCGCTGCTCATGGCCGACATCGCTCACCCGGCAGGTCTGGTTGCAGCCGGGCTCTCCGCCGATCCGATGCCGCACTGTCACTTCGTGACCACTACCACCCACAAGACCCTTCGCGGCCCTCGTGGAGGTATGATCATGATGGGCAAGGATTTCGAGAACCCGATGGGTATCACGGTAAGCACCAGGAACGGCCCGCGTGTCAAGATGATGTCCGAGGTGATGGACGCCGAAGTTATGCCAGGCATCCAGGGCGGCCCGCTCATGCACATCATCGCCGGCAAGGCGGTTGCCTTCGGTGAAGCACTCCAGCCGGAGTTCAAGGCATACGCGCAGCAGATCAAGGATAACGCCGCCGCGATGGCAGCGAAGTTCCTTGCTGCGGATTATCACATCGTCAGCGGCGGCACGAAGAACCACCTCATGCTGCTCGACCTGCGCAACAAGAACGTCACCGGCAAAGTGGCCGAGAACCTCCTGCATGAGGCCGGAATCACGGTCAACAAGAACATGGTGCCTTTCGACGACAAGTCGCCGTTCGTCACCAGCGGCATCCGCGTCGGCACGCCTGCCATGACCACGCGCGGCATGAAGGTCGCCGAATCTGAAAAGATCGTCGAATTCATCGACCGCGTCATCTCGGCAGCCAACGACTCCAACGTTGCCGATGTCTGCAAACAGGTCAGGGAAGAGGTTCGCGAGCTGTGCCTCGGCTTTCCGCTCAACGACTACGGATCTCTGGTCTGATCGTCAAGCGCAGGATCATTGCAAAGGTCGGCATCCGCAAAGGTGACCGGCCTTTTTTTGTGTGAAGAAGAGGATGCTGTGGACTTTGTGTACTGGCAAATGCTCAACTCTTTCTGGTTCAAGCGCTCCATCAGCTCCACTTCGTCTAAAGGTATTTTTCGAGAGTGCCGATTTTCCGGTCGAGAAGGCTGCCGGCGAGAATGATCAGTGTGATGGCGGCATTGGCGGTTATTTCTGGAGTGGACGGAATGGACACGACGGACGGAGTGTTCGGAATGGAGGGCCTTGGCAGGTTTTTTCCGGTTGACGATCGTGTGTTTTCCTGCAGCACCCAGAGGGCGACTTCATCGACCGTGGTGCATTGACGGACACTGAGCGCCTTGCGCCTTCTGTCATTATATGACCACACAGGCATGTTGTGTTGACGCAGAAACGCCTCGTAATCGAGCCTGAGCGTATCCATGCTTTCCCGCGCAACGCGGGTCAGTTCGAGTTCGGTTGTTTTCGATGTTGCGGAAGCCAGACATCCATCCATAATGTTCTGTGCGCCGGATCGGGCAGACTGAACCATCCGGTAATGCAGCCGGCGGTTTATTTCGATATAGCGGTTGCAGAATCGCACAGTAACATCATAAAGCAGTTGTGCGATCCGGAAGCTTCTAAGCTCTCGGCATCCGCCTTGTTCTGGAATAGGGGATTCGGAGTTCATTATTTTCTGCTGCGAGGGGGTTGGGGGTAACGCAATGGCAAATGTAGTAAAAAAGCAGAGGAAGAGCAAGTGGTCAGGCTATGTGGCATTCCATTTCCTCCTCACCACCATCAATCTCCCAATATCGCGCTGATCGAGTCGTTGACCTCCTGCTCCATCGCGCGGATCTGTTTATTGTGTTCCAGCAGCGTTCTTGACAGACGTTCCTGTTCGTGCGCGGCGGGGGCTGACTGGAGTTGCGCGATGATTCGCTGCTTCTCTTTCTGCAACGGTTCGAGTACCAGAGTTTTTACTGCGACGAGGAAGTGGGAGAGGCAGCGGCGGGCGTGCTGTTCGATTTCGGCGGGGGTCGGCCTTGACGTTTCGTTGACCGGCAGACGAAACAGGATGTCAAAGGCGATGTTCTGGGCCTCTTCTGTATTGACCGAACTGATCTCCGAAGTGATGTCGATATGGCCGTTCTGATCGGTCATCGTGCGGAAACGGTTGACCAGATGAGCGAAGATGACTTGCGCGTCTGGATGGCTGAGGTGGAACATCATTTCGTGCGAAGCGGCGAAAGCGAGCACTTCATTGCCATAGTAGGTGCTTTCGAGCAGGGCTTCGAGGAAGGTGCGTTCAGCCACTGAAAGAGGTATTTTTTCAGGTACGGTTTCAGTCGATGCTGCGGTGTTACGAGCGTTGCGCGGCTCCCGTACAGGCTCTTTCGGTGCGCTGCTCGTTGCCATCACCTCGCGGAGCGTCTGACGGCTCAGGTCAGTTTTTCTGGACAGCTCTTCAAGATAAAGCTCCTTCTGCACGGGATCGGCAATGAAAGAGATGCTTTTCGTCATGGCCGAAATTGCTTTTGAAGCCATGTCCGGACTTTCCATGAACCCGGCGTCGCGGTAGCAGCGCAGCTGGAAATCAAGGAATGAACTTTTTTCGCTTTCCAGTTCCCCGACAAACGCCTCCTTGCCATAATTGCGGATGAAGCTGTCAGGATCGTCACCGCCGGGGAGCAGCACCACCCAGGGGGTCACTCCTTCGGCAAGCAGGATGTCGATGCCTGAAAGCATCGATTTTTTCCCGGCGTTGTCGCCGTCGTAAAGGAAGAGAACCCGCGAGGTGTAGCGCTTCAGGATTTTTGCCTGGTACCGGGTGAGCGCAGTGCCGGACGAGGCGACCGTGTTGGTGAAGCCCGCCTGGTGCATGGCGATGACATCCATGTACCCTTCGACAAGGATGGCGGTTTCCTGACGCCGGATTTCGTTTTTTGCAGCGTGCATCCCGTAGAGCAGTTTCGACTTTTCGAAGATTGCGCTTTCCGGGGAGTTGATGTATTTTGGCGTCTGGGGGTCAGTTGAGAGTGTCCGTCCGCCGAATCCGGCGATCTGTCCTCCGATGGTCAGGATTGGAAAGATGATCCTGTTTCGGAAGGTGTCGTAAAGGCTGTTGCGCTCCCGGTGGTGCGTTACGAGTCCGAGGCTGGTGAGCTGTTCTGCTGGCACGTGCTCGTGTCGGGCTGCATCGAGCAGGAACTCCCACGCTTCAGGTGCGAAGCCGATGCCGAACTTGCGGATGGTGTCAGCCTCCAGCCCTCTGCTGCCAACCAGATAGGCGAAGGCTTTGCTGCCCTCATCGCTCTTCAGCGTCCGGTAAAACAGCCTCGCTGCCCAGCGTAGCGTGTCGTGCAGGCTGCTTTCCCCTTGTTCTTCGTTTGGTGCTTTCTGCTGCTGGTATCTGCCGAGATCGATGCCTGCACGTTTGGCCAGAAGCTCCACCGCTTCGGGAAAGGTCACCTTCTCCATCTCCATGATGAAGGTGAAGACATTGCCTCCCTTGCCGCTTGAAAAGCATTTGTATATCTGCTTGTCGGGCGAAACGATGAACGATGGTGTTTTTTCCTGGGTGAACGGGGAAAGTGCCTTGAAGCGGTGCCCGGAAGGGAGCAGCCTGACATAATCCGATACTATGTCAACAATGTCCGTACTCTGGCGGACCTCATCAATCATGCGTTCCGGTATCATGTCTGCAAGGTGCTCGTTCTTGACACGTTCTCTACGAGGCTATGATAAGCTGAAAAAAATGAAATCGCAATGCCTGACGTTCAGCTTTCAAAAGGGCTCTTTTTAGCCGGGTATTCTGAAAAAAAAAGGTTTTCAAAGTGTTTTTCTCTATGCTTTTTTGCTGACAAGTTGTTGAGTCAGCACTTTAGTACTACATTATCACAGTGATAACTTCCTTTTTCCAAACGTTTTTCAATCAGTCGATGTCTCTGTCTCCTCATCTCTGTTCATCCGCTGCCATGCCTGAGGTACCTAACAAGCCTTCAGGCTTGTAAATGACCTTCCGGATGTGCTTAATTTGAACTTGAAAGGAGGTGGTTCCATGGATTCCATTAACTCCAACATATCAATAACAAGCATATGAAACAGGGATTTTTTACGGCGATACTGATCGTGGTCACCTACGCGGTATCCCTGGGGTTCTACATCTGGATGGGTTCGACGCCTCCGGAATCCATGTTCCATGCCATCTGGAAGGGCGGGCCGATCGTGTCGGTTCTGATGGCACTTATCCTTATGGTCATCGCCTACATCGTCGAACGAATCGTGGCCCTGAACAAGGCCTCCGGAAAGGGCTCCATCACGGAGTTTGTCCAGAGCCTCAAGCAGGATGTCGAATCCGGATCGATCGACCAGGCAATTTCCCGTTGTGACGATCACCAGAGCTCCCTTTCTGCGGTGCTCAGGGCTGTGCTCGACCGCTACAAGATGCTGTCCGTGCACAACGTGACCGATCGGGAAAAACGCATCGGCGAGTTGCAGAAGGCTGTCGAGGAGGCAACCCTCATGGAGATGCCGCTGCTTGAAAAGAACCTCGTGGCCATTTCGACCATCGCTTCCATTTCGACAATGGTGGGACTGCTCGGCACCACCCTCGGCATGATCAGGGCATTCGCAGCCATGGCGACCAGCGGCGCTCCCGATGCCGTCCAGCTTTCACTCGGTATTTCCGAGGCTCTCTTCAACACGGCGCTCGGTATTCTCGGTGGTATCATGGGTATCGTGACCTACAACGTGTTCACCAACAAGGTGGATCGCTTCAGCTACCAGATCGACGAAGCTGCCTTCTACATCATTCAGACGCTCGGTACCGGAAAATCCCAATCGTGAACCATGTCCAAAATCAAGGCAAAAAGGGTAGGATTCCGGCTTGATATGACGCCGATGGTGGATGTGGCGTTTCTCCTGCTGACTTTTTTCATGCTGACGACAAAGTTCAGGCCTCCTGAAGTGGTCAGGATCGATCTGCCTTCGTCGCATTCGAACATGAAACTGCCAGAGTCGGATGTGCTGACTGTAACCGTTGCAGGCGACAATACGCTCTACATGGGGGTATCGTCGCAGCGCACCAGGGAAAGATTGTTTGATACGGTTATAAGACCGAAACTTGAGAATGCCGGCCTCCCCCCGGCGGCTGTCGCCGATTCACTCAGAAAGTTCAGACTCGATGACAGCTTCAGGATCGAGCGGGAAGAGCTTGCCCGTTACATCATGATGTCACGATTCGCCGACCAGCGGCTCCGTCCGGTGATCAGGTCGGATAACCATGCGGATTACGAGTCGGTCAACTATGTCATCAAGGTTTTCAAAAAGCTCAATCTGCTCAATTTCAACCTTGTGACCGTTCTCGAAAAGGAGGTGCGCTGATATGGGCATGGTTGATTCCCCCAATGAACGGCGCGGTTCGCGCAAAGGCGGACAAAAGAGGAAAAGACTCGGCTTCCGGCTTGACATGACACCGATGGTGGATGTGGCTTTTCTTCTGCTGACTTTTTTCATGCTGACCACCACGTTTGCCAAATCGAACACGATGGAGATCAACATTCCGCCGGAAACCGGTGAGGTTGCCATCGCCGAACGCAATGTGATGACCCTCAGGGTGCCCGGAGACGGATTCGCTTACTGGTCTCTCGGTGAGGAGGTGCCCAGGCGTGTTCCACTCTACGATTCCGGCGATGCACATGCTACGCTTGGCGGTGAGCTGCGACAGGTGCTGAGCCGTCAGTTTGCCGGCAACAAAAAGCTGGTGATCGTGGTGAGAATCAGCGACAAGGCGAAATACAAATCACTGGTCGATATCATAGACGAATTCAATCTGATGAAGATCGACCGCTTCAGTCTCGATGATTTTACCGACCAGGATGAAGCTGAAATCCGGAAAGCCACAGCCATGCACTGAAAGTGCGATGTGCTCCGGTACTGTGCAGCTCATGAACCAGAAAAAAGGAGTTTGGAAAGGTGTCGTCAAAGTACAGAAAAGTGCATGAAGAGGCGGCAAGACAGGCAATGCGCTGGTCTTTCCGTGAACAGTTCCTTGATACCGACCGCCTCAGACATATCAATTATGGCAACCTTGCGCTGCGTCGGGAGGCTCATCTCTTTCTGACCCATGGTGTTGTCGTATCGGTGCTCCTGCTGTTTGCCTTCTGGACAGTCAGCGCCAACTGGAACCGCGTCATGGCCATGTTCGGAGGCGCTTCAGAAAAGCAGAGCGCGGTTCAGTGCTACGAGATCGTCACCAATGTCACGCAGTTGCCGCCGCCACCGCCGATCGCCCCGCCCGAGCCGCCCAGGGTTGTTACCACAACCGCACCGGTGGATGCGCCAAAGGTCGGCAAGATCAAGCAGGTTGCCGAAGCTCCGGAGGATCAGACCTTCGCCACACAAAAAGAGATCAGGCAGGCCATACAGCAGGGCGCGACCCAGGATTCGGGCTCTTCCAGTTCATGCGACACCGTGGTGGAGTTCGTCAACTGCCAGAATCCTCCGACCGTCGTCAGTACTCCCAGGTTGATCTATCCCGAAATGGCCAGGATAGCAGGTCTTGAAGGCAGGGTTTTCGTCAGGGTGCTGATCAGCGAAGAAGGCAAACCGATGAAAGCCGAAATCGTCAAACGCATTCCCGCCGACCAGACGGTCTTCGACAAGGAAGCAGTGCGTATCGCCATGGAGACAAAATACACTGCCGGCCAGCAGAATGGCCGTCGCGTAAGAGTCTGGATGACCATCCCCGTGCGTTTCACGCTGCATGAAGGGTGATAGTTGACAATGGATAGATGTAGGGGTGGGCTCGACTTTGGGGACTGCACTCGATTGGGGAGAACTTTTATTCATTTTATAAAGAGCGGAGTTTGTTTCAGCATTTCGGTCGGCTCTTCGAATCAGGCAGACTCGTGGCTAAAGGCTATAAAGCGCTCCTTTCGATGAACATGCGCGATATTTCCCGCACTTCACATTGCCCCGCTCTTCAGACCGGGGTTTGTGGATTAAAAAAACAGATCAGGGCTTCAGTCCAAGATATGGCGCGTAGGGGGTAAGGCTGATCCGCTGTATATGTCCGATCTGTCTGATACGAGCGATCCGTCAGATCAGCCCAACTTTTTCTTTCCCCGGTAGAAGATTGCGAAGAGTATCCAGAGGTAGGCGCCTACCAGGGTGAAGGGGGCTATGTCGAGGGCGAAGAGGCCGTCTACCTCTTTTTCAAAATACATGATGGTGTAGCTCAGGGCGATGAGCGCTGCACCAAGTGCGATGAAGAGGTAGTTCATCGCACCAAGTGGCATCGTGGCTGGTGCCGGTTTCGCGACGGCGGGCGGCTGCCTGGTTGCCGGCTCAGGCTTTTGCTTCTTCTTCGGTGAAGATTTCATCGAGCGTATCGAGACAGAGTTGAGCCTCCTCCCTGCTGATCGAGAGTGGGGGAAGCAGCCTGATGACGTTGTTGCTGGTGGCGTTGACAAGCACGTTTCTCTTTATCGCCTCTTCGACGTAGTACTTCGCTTCACGATGGACCGTGACACCGATCATGAGGCCGTACTGGCGGATTTCGAGAATCTGCGCATGCTTTTCAGCCATCGTTTCAAACGCCTCTCTTATCATGGTGCCGGTTTCGAGCGCGTTCAGCATGAGGTCGTCAGTCTGGATCGCTTCAATCATGGCGAGACCTGCTGCGCAGGCGACAGGGTTGCCCCCGAAGGTGGTGCCGTGGCTGCCGGGGGTGAAGACCTCCGCGACCTTTTGCGAGCCGATTATCGCACCGAGCGGCAGTCCGCCACCGAGCGGTTTGGCTGCGCAGACGAGGTCCGGCTCGATGTCGTAGGGCATGTAGCTGAAGAAGTTGCCTGTACGTCCGCAACCAGCCTGGATTTCGTCAGCCACTACAAGAAAGTCGTGCTCCTTTGCCAGCTCTTTCAGTCTTGCGATAAAGGGTTCGCTCACCCTGTGGATGCCTCCCTCGCCCTGCACGAACTCCACGAACACCGCCGCCGTGCGACCGGAGACCTTGCGCTCGAGGTCTTCGACGTCGTTGAAGTCGATCATGCCTGTTTCGGGCACGAGCGGCTCAAAGCCGCCGACATATTTCGGTTTGGCGGTCAGCGAGAGCGCGCCGTAGGTTCTGCCGTGGAAGCAGTTGGTCAGCGAGAGCACCTGGGTTTTGCCGGTGTCGCCGTCGCGGGCGGCGAATCTTCTTGCCAGTTTGATGGCTGCCTCGATCGCCTCGGTGCCGCTGTTGCAGAAAAAGACCTTGGAAAGCCCCGAAATTTCCAGCAGCTTCGCGGCAAGCTCGAACTGCGGTTTCTGCATGAAGAGATTCGAGACGTGAATATATTTTGCCGCCTGTTCCGTAATGGCGTCGAGAAGGCGCTGGTCGCCGTAGCCGATGGCGTTCACGCCGATACCGGCGATCATGTCGAGATAGCGCTCACCACTGGCAGTGTAGAGGAAAGATCCTTTGCCATAGGCGATGTCGAGGGGCAGCCTTGCATAGTTATGGAAGAAGAGCTGCTGTTCGGTCGCGAGATTTATTTCAGGAGTCTTCATCGTGTTGGTTTGTTCTTTACTGAAACAGGGTTGTGATTTTTTCTTATCAAAATCTACATCGTGATCAAAATCGATTTCTGCACCAGAGCTGATCCGTCAGCTCTCCTCATCCCGTTGGCGGTGGCGGAGCACGCTGCGAATCGCTCGCCAGATGCCGTATGCACCGAGAAGGATCGAAAACCAGAACAGATCACGACCGTTTTTGTCGGTCATCGCTGAAGCATAAAACCCAATATACGCTGCAAGCACCAGAAAAGTCACTGAAAGCAGGGCGTCGAGCACCATCGTGATTGACAATCGCCCTTTTCCGGGTGCCTGCCGGGTGCCGTTGGAAGCGCTGTCAGGAGTCCCGGTCATCACAGTCAGCCGTTTTCCGCTCCCGGTAGAAGCGCCAGTCCTTGTTGACGATCAGTCTCGCGCCGTAGCCGAAGGTGAAGTAGGACCAGGCCCACTGCATCAGCACGAAAACGCGATGCTTGAAAGTCGAGAGGTAGTAGATGTGCACGAGAAGCCAGGTGAACCAGGCCAGCGCACCATCAAACTTCAGGTTGCCTATTTCGACAATAGCCCGGTTGCGCCCGATGGTGGCCATCTGCCCCTTGTCGTGGTACTGGAACGGTTTGCGCGGTCTGCCCTTCAGGTCGTCAAGGATCGTCCTGCCGATGGCGTTGCCCTCCTGCATGGCCGCCGGAGCCATGCCCGGCAGGGTCGAGCCGTTCTTGAGCGTGAAGCAGGCCTGGTCGCCGCCGACGAACACCTCGGGATGGCCGGGCAGGCTCAGATCCTGTTCGACCACGATGCGTCCGCTGCGATCGGTTTTGACTCCCATGTTCTGACCGATCTCCGAAGCCATCACGCCTGCCGCCCACAGCACTGTGGCGGCTTCGATTCGCTCGCGTCCGATCTGTACGCCATCGGCGTCAACGTCACTCACCATGCTCGATGTCCAGACCTGCACGCCAAGCTTTTCAAGTTCACGGGTCGCCTTGCTCGACAGCTCGGGCGAAAAGGAGCCGAGAATGCGTTCGGCTGCCTCGACGATGAAGATGCGGGTCAGTTTCGGGTCGATATGGCGGTAGAACTTCGAGAGCGTGTACCGGCTCATCTCACCGATCGATCCGGCAAGTTCCACGCCGGTAGGGCCACCACCCACGATGACGAAAGTGAGTTGCTTTTTTCGCTCTTTCGGATCGGTGGTTCTTTCGGCAGCCTCGTAAGCCTCCATCACCCGGCGGCGAATCTCGGAGGCCTGAGCCAGGTTTTTCAGACCGGGGGCGAACTCCTCCCACTGGTTGTTGCCGAAGTAGTGGTGCTGCGCTCCGCAGGCGAGTACGAGATAATCGTATTCGACATCGCCAAAATCGGTGATCACCCTTTTGCGTTCGAGATCGACGTTGCTGACAGTTCCCTTGAAGACCGAGACGTTATCGTATCCAGCCAGCATATTGCGCAGAGGCGTGGCGATGTCGCCTTCACCGAGTGCTGCCATGGCGACCTGGTAGAGCAGGGGCTGGAAGAGGTGATAGTTTTTTCTGTCGATGAGGGTGACTTCGACATCTTTTCTGTTACTGAGGATTCGGGCGGCGTTCAGGCCGGTAAAACCTCCGCCGACGATCACGACCTTTTTTTTCATCTCTTTCGGTTTCTCACGTTCATTTCATAAGTCTCTGCGCGGGCATCCGTATTAACAAAAAAGTTACGGCAAAGATGCCCTCATCATCTGCAAACTCTGGAAAGTAAGAAAAATGAAAAGAATATCACTGTTTCGGTTACAAAGCGTTGTGCTTCAGCTCAGTTTTTCGATGATCCGGGCATGGTCGGGAAATTGCGCGATCAGCTCGTCACCGTCGGCGAAAGTGAAGTCGCGGAAATCGAAACCGGGAGCGACAACGCAGCTCACGAGAGCATATTCGCCATGCAGGGCAGCCTCCCGAAGCCGGGCGCCGAAAAAATATCCCGCTGGCACCCAGGAGTGCGGCACCTCTCCTGCCTCAGGATCGAGACCGAGGGTGAATGAAGTTGGCTCGCCGATGTCGGGAAAGCAGTGCACTTCAAGGGGTGAACCGGCGTGGAAGTACCACTGCTCGTCCGACAGGATGCGGTGCAGTCGAGAGCGGTCGCATTGCTCGATCAGGTAGAAGATCGAGGTCGCATACGAGCGGGCGGAGCTGAAGGAATCAGCTCCACTGAAATTGTATTCACCCACGCTGCGGTAGGTTTCGCGGTACCAGCCCCCTTCGGGGTGGCGTTCGAGGCCGAGTCGCCCGATCCAGAACTCAGCCGTTCGCACGGAGTTTTTCCCGGACTTTGGCGGTCTTCTGGCGAGAGGCTTCTGCAAGGCGCTGGCGGAACGCTTTGAGCTTCTCCATGAGTTCGGCGTCGCAGATGGCGAGCATCTGCACGGCCAGCAGCGCAGCGTTGCGGGCATTGTCGATGCCGACGGTGGCGACAGGAATGCCGGCGGGCATCTGCACAATGGAGTAGAGCGAATCCTGGCCGCTGAGCTTTTTGCTGAAGATCGGTACCCCGATAACCGGCAGAGGGGTCATGGCCGCCGTGACGCCCGGAAGGTGGGCAGCACCGCCGGCACCAGCGATGATGGTTTTCAGGCCGCGCTCCTCTGCCGAGGCTGCGTAGACTTCGAGGTCGCCCGGTGTGCGGTGCGCCGAGATGACCGACATTTCAAACGGAATGCCGAACTCGTCGAGGACACTGGCGGCCTCTTTCATGATGTCAAAATCGGAATCGGAGCCCATCAGGATGCCGATCAGTGGCGCCTGAGCGTCAGTGGTTGGTTGTGTCATGGAAAAAAGAAATTATCGGGCCTTGCGAATGATTAAGGCCGTTGCAGTTTGAAGGCTAAAAAAATTCGCGGAGTTTTTGTATTTTCACCAGTCAAACAAAAAAATAACACTTGCCAAGGAAGAATACAATGACAACAGATGTCGTCGCAAAGCTGGCCTTGAAGTACAGCAATCCCGGACCGCGTTACACCAGTTATCCCACCATTCCATCCTGGAGCGAGGATGGCGTGAGCCAGGAGCAGTGGAAAGAGGCCATGGTCAAAGGCTTCAACGAGAGTAACGAGAGCACGGGCATCAGCATGTACATCCACATCCCGTTCTGCGAAAACCATTGTTACTTCTGCGGTTGCAACGCCCATCGCACCAACGATCACTCCTTCGAGAAGCCTTACATTGACGCTCTCATCAAGGAGTGGCAGATGTATCTCGACGTGTTTCCCGGCAAGCTCAACGTCAAGGAGCTGCACATCGGTGGCGGCACCCCGACCTTCTTCAGCCCTGAAAATCTCATCCGCCTGGTCGATACCCTTTTCAAGGATGTCAACCGGATGGACAACTATATCTTCAGCTTCGAAACCAATCCCCGCTCGACCTCGAAGGAGCATCTCGAAGCGCTCTACAGCGTCGGTTTCCGCCGCATGAGCTTTGGTATCCAGGACTTCGATCCTACCGTTCAGGCCGAGATCAACCGTCCCCAGTCGTTTGAACTGGTGAAGGAGAAGATCGACCTGGCCCGCCAGATCGGCTTCAACTCTGTCAACTTCGACCTCGTCTACGGTCTTCCCAAGCAGACGCTCGCCACGGTCACCGACACCATCCAGAAGGTGATGCAGCTACGTCCCGACCGCCTCGCGTTCTACGGTTACGGCCACAACCCGCACCTTTACGAAGGACAGCGCCGCTTCAAGCTCGAAGACCTGCCGGTGGGCGATGTCAAGCAGGAGCTCTATGACAAGGGCCGCGCAATGCTCGAATCGATCGGCTACCACGAGGTCGGCATGGACCACTTCGCCATCGAGGGCGACGCGCTCTACGAGGCGCTGAAGAACGGCACCCTGCACAGGAATTTCATGGGCTACACCGAGAACACCACCCAGATGATGCTCGCGCTCGGGGCTTCATCGATCAGCGACACCTGGTACGCCTTCGCCCAGAACGAGCGCACTGACGACCGCTACATGGAGGAGGTCAACAAGGGCCGCTTCCCGATCATGCGCGGACATCTGCTCTCCGACGAAGACCTGGTGCTGCGCCGCCACATCCTGAACCTCATGTGCCGCCAGGAGACCTCCTGGGAGGATCCGAAAAACTACACCGAGGAGCTCGACGTTGCCCGCTACCGCCTCGAAGACATGGAGAACGACGGTATCGTCGAACTTGGCGAGAAGAGCGTAAAGGTCACCGAGATCGGCGTGCCTTTCCTCCGCAATGTCTGTATGGCGTTCGACGCCCATCTCTGGCGATCTGACAGCCTCTCGAAGGCTTACAACGTCTCTCGAGACATCCAGAAAGAGTATATCGAAAAGGCCCGTCAGGCCAAGCTTCAGAAGGTAGACTGAAGCTGGCCGCCATGTTTCAAGCTTTCAAGGGTGATCTCCGGGTCACCCTTTTTTTATGTACAGCACGATGAAAAAAAATATACGAATAGGATTTATCGGCAGCGGATGGGCGCAGGTGGCACAGGCGCCGGCTTTTTCGCTGATGGATGAGGTAGAACTGGCGGCGGTCGCAAGTCCCACTGAACGGCACCGGCAGAAGTTCCTCGACCGTTTCGGTATCAAGAACGGATATGCCGACTGGCGAGACATGCTTCGTGAATGCCCGCTTGATCTGGTCTGCGTAACCACCCCGACCTGGCTGCATGAGCAGATGGTGACGGGTGTGCTTGAAAGCGGTTGCGGTGTGTTGTGCGAAAAGCCCTTCGCGCTGACCGTCGAGGAGGCCGCGCGAATGGAAGCGCTTGCTTCAAAATCGCCTGGGCTTGCCCTGATCGACCACCAGCTCCGCTTCCATCCCTCGGTCAGAACCATGAAGCAGATGATCGACAGCGGCGAGATCGGCAAGGTCTACGAAGTTCGGGCCGTTGTGAATCTCGCTTCGCGCAACCGAATTGATCTGCCGTGGTCGTGGTGGAGCGATGCTTCAAGGGGAGGCGGCGCATTACGGGCCATCGGTTCGCACCTGATCGACCTGAACCGTTTCCTTGTCGGTGAAATCTCGGAGGTCTGCTGCAACCTCTCGACCTCTATTCCGCAACGCCCCGATGCATCGTCGCCGGGTAAAAGTTTGCCGGTCACCTCGGACGACAGCTTTGCCATGTTCATGAAATTTGGTCCCTCGTCTGTCGCGATGGGCATGTCGTCGCTGATGCACGTGACCACGATCGGCTCCTACACCTGGTTCTCGCTCGAAGTGGTCGGCAGCCTGAAAACCATCAGACTCGACGGCGCAGGCCGTCTCTGGGAGATCGCCAACAGCGAGGCGAAGGGTGGCCGCAGCCTCATCGACGCACCGCGCTGGAAGCAGCACGAGCCGATTCTGCCCTGGGACGAGCTGGTGCTCCAGGAGAAGATCAGACTCTCCTCGCTCGCCGTACATGGCATCTTTGCCGTCGGTTTCGCCTTCCTGGCGCACCGCATCATCAAAGCGATCAAAAGCGGCGATCCGGTCGTTCTGCAAGACGCAGCCAGCTTCCGTGACGGCCTCTGCATCCAGAAAGTCATGCAGGCCGGCCTCGACTCCGACCGCGAAAAGCGGTGGGTGAAGGTTTGAAGAGAATTGATAATGGAAGGGGGGAACCTGCGTGCCTGCCCTGATCAGATAGATCAGTCCAATCCGTCTGATCGGTCTGATCAGTCTGATCAAAGATACTTTAACTCTTTCAAAAAAAGTGTTATGCCGTGGGTGATGCTGTTTGTTGCCGGGCTGTTCGAATGTGCCTGGGCGGTTGGGCTTAAATATTCCGAGGGGTTCACGCGGCCCGTACCATCGGCGCTGACCATCGCCGCGATGCTGGTCAGCTTCTGGCTGCTCTCTTTGGCGATGAAAACCGTGCCGGTCGGCACTGCCTACGCCGTCTGGACAGGCATCGGTGCGGCAGGCGTCGCCGTGGCTGGAATACTGCTCTTCGACGAATCGCGTGATCTGGCACGTCTGTTCTGCATTTTCCTCATCATCGCCGGAGTCGCAGGACTGAGACTGCTCACGGAGAGATAACGTATTTAAGAAAATAGTTGCTTGTTAAGTGTATTATGAGTATAAAAAGTGCAACTGTATTTGTATAAGCGTTTATCGTTTTGATTTTGTGCGATGATTTTATAGTATTAACAGGCAAGGTTAGATGTAAGTACATCATACTTGTGAGGCAATAATATGGTATTATAGTTTGTCGGTTGTTTTTGTTCGTTATCTGGCCAGGAAACAATCAGGATCAGAAATATGACTGATTCATATAAACACACCATGCCCTGCAAACCGCGTCACTATATTATAGTTGTCCACGGTATGGGGGATCAGAAATGTCATACCACCATTCCTCCGGTTGTTCATCGATTTGCTGAAGTACGGCACCCCAACCTTGAGAGTCATCGTCAGATTATTGTTCCCTCATCGATATCATCTCATGCAGTTCGGTCAGACAATGAACGGCATGGATGGGCGGAGTTTAAGGGGATTCCTGTAGATGCAGATAGTTCAACAGGTCATTTTGATGGCAGTGCGGCAACAGATTCTTCCGGAGAGAATTTCAGGTTTGTTGAAATATACTGGCAGGATATTCTCCAGAAGAACCAGGAGCATTTTGCATCATCTGTTGAACAATGGTCAAAAGCATTGTTGAACCGCTTGAATGACCCTGAAATAACACCAAAGGATTGGCTTCCGGAATGGGCTGTCCCTATGTTCTCTTCGATAGTGAATACGGCTATTCCATTGAAGCGGATGATAGGATTTAAACACAATGAATGGGTAAAGACCATTTATGACGAGTTTCTCGGAGATGTGCATCTTTATGGTGATTACACCCGAACCAGAGGCGAGGCAGTCAGGCATTTTCATGCTGTTCTCGACAAGATTATTTTTTTTGATTTTCTGGACTGGCGAATACAGGAGTTGACGGTAAGTAAACTCAATCACGAAGAGGTACGTTCTCGACCTTATGAGAAGCCGGAGATAAGTGTGATTGCGCATAGCCTGGGAAGCGTTATGGCTTTTGATGCTATAGTATATGCATACGTCAAAAAACATATCAGAAAAGCATCGGCTGAAAATGCGGAATTTTCAGACAGCTTACCATTTACAGGCTATATCTATCCTTCCCGGGAAGAAGATGATTGTTATGAGAAAAATACGGATCGCCTTGAAAGGTTTGTTGAATCAGTAAGTAGGCATATCAGGGAGCATATAAGAGATGAGGTGAGGGCGAAGAATTATTATCCTCTGTTTGTTGGTATTTATGACGAGTTGGCAAAAAAGGGCTATGCACATGATGAGATTATTGAAGAGATGACAAGCTTGAATTCCAGGCTTGAAAATGTTTTTCCGATTGAAAAGATTGTTTTTAGACATTTTGAGAAAAGTGTATCGTATGAATATGATGACAAGGTATTGAAATCCGGTATCGCTGTCAATGAGGTTATAGAACTGGATGCTGAAGAAGACAGACAGAAATGTGATAATCGTGATGAATTCAGGAACGCTGTGAGGCGGGATATTACAGAGATCATATCTTTTGTGAAAGAGAAGATTGATAAGGGGGATTTTGCGGAAAGCATGAGGTTGCTTGAAAAGGATCAGAAGCGGTTTGATAAGAATGTGGAGGAGATTGTTGGTGAAATTGACAAAGTGATAAAAAAAGATTTGACTGGAAAAGTGGATTCTTACTGGAAGCATTTTCTTGATGGTATTTCAGGGCTTGGCGAAAACGATCTTTTGGTGATGAATGATGAAAATAATCCTGAACTGAATTCATCACTGAAGGGCGGTTGTAATCCACTATTGCTTTGGCGTTCGTGCATAAAAAATTTTATTACCCTTGGATCACCAATCGATAAATATTTGGCGCTTTGGCATCAGAATTACGTTCATCTCGGTTTGACGATAAAGGGACGAAACACGCCAGATAAATGGGAATTGCCTTCAGTATGCCAGTACGATTTTGCTCATATCAAAAGAATAAACCATTACAATTTTTGTGACGAACAGGATCCTGTAGGTCACCATCTCGATCTGGCAAGAATGACAAAGATATATGGTAAAATATTTAAAGACACTGATAACGCATATCGTGATGTGGTTTTTCGTCGTTATGGTGTTCCTGGTCTTGCGCATAACAAGTACTGGGAAGACGATGAACTGTTCAGAGGGATACTTGAAGAGATTATAGATCGAAAAGATGATAACAGTTCAACATTTTTTGTTGAGGATTCTTTCAGGGAAAAAGCTAATGCAAAAAAGCAGGGATTCATGTGGGCATATTTTCGTATACCTGCTGTTGCGGCACTGGTTACAACGATATTTATATTTTATGCAATATTTAAAGCTGATACATATTTCTCAAGAATTATTACGCTTTTTTCGATGATACTTCTCTGGTTTATGCCATCATTTCTTTCCTTCTATAAAAACAGGGCGAGCGTTGGTAATATTGATAAAAATAGTGTACGGCTTATAAGAAAAAGGCTTTTTTCAAAAGGGATATTCTCTAATTTATTATGGGCTGCTGTTGAGTGGCGAAGGATTCTTTGTTTGCAAAGTGAAGGGGATAGTGTTGATAAAAAAGATAGCAATGTAAGAATTTCGTTTCAGCTGTTAAATGAGCGAAAACCGGGATCGGCAGATTTTTATTGGCGCTGGGCGTGGCGGGTTATGCTTGCGCTTGTATTTGTGGTATTTCTGGGGGTGGTATATATTTTTATAATAAACGGCAGATCGATAAGCGGTATTGTTCACTGGAAGAGCGTTATTGTGGCCTGGGAAATGATGCATGAGCGATTGTTTTATAATAAGGTGACCGATATAGAGAAATATGGTGTGCTTCTTAAGGTGCTGTTGTCTGTGCTGCTCTACTTTGTTGTTTATATTCTGGTTATGTTTTATGAGATATATTTGTTTGTCAAGGCAAAGAGAGAATATTATAAAAAAAGAAAGGGCTGGTTTTGGCAATGTTAGTGATAAAATGCAGGTGCCTCGAAAAATGTCATAAGAAGCATGAGTACTGGCTCGTGAATACGAAAAATGAGAACGGAATTTCGCGATGCATTACCAGAAGGGCAGTAGTACGAAAAAGAACGCTTTGATTCCTGAGAAACTTGTGTGCTGTTGGTGTGGTATATTCTCTTTGTATTCAATACAAGTACAGTTATCGGTCACCAAATCGAGCAGCAGATGCTCTGATCAATAAGTTTCTGAGCAGCTGTGATGAAAAGTGTTCTTTGTATGTTATTTCTTTATTCAATTCAGCATATATTAATCCGGCATTCATAAATCAAAATTCTCCCTGCTCCGCCTCTTCTTCCCAGCACACATACAGCGCGTCAAGCTCCCGGCATAACTCCTCGTATCCGGCGGTGGCCTTGCGGGTCTCTTCGACTGGCTTTTCGTAGAAAGAGGGCTGCGACATCATCGCTTCATGTTGTTTTTTCGACTCCTCAAGCCGTTGTATCTCCTTTTCGATTGCCGCTATTTTTTTTCGGTTGGCTTTGGGCACGGTGGGCTTTTTTTCTGAAGGCTTTGATGCTGCGGTCTTGCGTGCCGCCTCTTGTCTGACCAGGGTTTCGGCTTGCTGTTTCTTCTCCTCCTCCCATGCTTTTTCAGCTTTTTCGAGATATTCGGCGTAGGTACCGAGGTAAACCTGTATCCGTCCGTCTTTGATTTCGAAGACCTTGTTGACCAGACTGTCGAGGAAGTAGCGGTCATGGCTGACGATGAGCAGCGTACCGTCGTAGTTTTCGAGCGAGTCGATCAGCATCTCTTTGGAGCGCATGTCGAGGTGGTTGGTCGGCTCGTCCATGATGAGCAGGTTCGAGGCCTGGAGCAGAATCTTGGCGAGTGCCACTCTCGATTTTTCACCGCCTGAAAGTATTGCGGTTTTCTTTTCGACCGCGTCGCCGCTGAAGAGGAAGCATCCGAGTATGTCGCGCACGCGGCGCTGTGCCTCGGAGGTCGGGGCGGCGTCCATCATCTCCTGCAACACACTCTTTTCGGGGGAGAGATTGTCGGTCTGGTGCTGGGCGAAGTAGTTCATGCTGACGTGGTGGCCGGTCTGGCGCCTGCCTTCGAAGTCGATTTCGTCGGCGAGTATCCGGCAGAAGGTGGTCTTGCCTGCACCGTTAGAGCCGACGATGGCGATGCGGTCGCCGCGCATGATTTCAAGATCGATGTCCTTGAGCACACTCTTCGTCGAGCCGTCCGGCAGCTTGAACGACTTGGAAACCACCTCCAACCGGAGCACTTCACGGCCTGATGGTCTTGCCTTTGGAAAGGAGAATGAAATCTGCGACAGATCCTCCTCGGGAGCCTGTAGCTCCTCTTCGAGTTTCTGCATCTGGCGCAAACGGCTCTGGGCCTGACGCGCCTTGGTGGCCTTATAGCGGAAGCGATCCACGAAGGCTTTCAGGTCGGCCATCTTTTTCATGTCGTTCTCGTAGCGCGACATCATGAGCGTGTAACGCTCGGCCTTCTCTTTTTCGTAATAACTGTAGTTGCCTTTGTATTCGGTGATCTCCTGAAAAGCGATTTCAAGCGTTTTGGTAGTGAGCTTGTCGAGAAAGAAGCGGTCGTGCGACACGATCAGATAGCTGTGTTCGTAGTTCAGCAGGTACTGTTCCAGCCAGCGCAGGGAGTCGATGTCGAGGTGGTTGGTCGGTTCGTCAAGCAGGAGCAATGTCGGATTCTGCAACAGCAGCCGCGCGATGAGCAGGCGCATCTGCCAGCCGCCGGAGAACTCCTTGACCTTTTTGTGGAAATCCGCACCGCTGAATCCAAGCCCAGCCAGTATCTTTTCGGCTTCCGACTGCATCCGGTATCCTCCGAGACGTTCGAACTCATGGGAAGCGTCACTGAACCGTTCGATGAGCTTGTGATAGGTCTCGCCTGCATGATCCTGATCCGGGCGTGAGAGTTCGATCTCCATTCCCGATATTTTTTCAGAAAGTTCATGCAGGGTTTTGTTAGCTTCGAGTGCATACTGCAGAGCGCTTTTTTCCAGATCACCTTCGAATGAAATCTCCTGGGGCAGATAGCCTACGGTTGTGGAAGAAGATTTCATGATCTGTCCGTCATACAAGGGCCCTTCTTCCCTGAGCTGGCCGCTGAGCAATCGCAGAAGCGTGGATTTACCGGTACCGTTCAGTCCTACCAGAGAGGCGCGATCCTTGTCGCCTATTCTGAAAGAGGTTTCACGCAGAAGCACCTTGGTGCCTGCCGAGAGGGAGAGATTTCTTGCTTCGAGCATGGAGTGAGGATTTCTGTTTTGGGTGAAGATACGATATTTCACCGATGCACCATCAGTTGAGTGAATCAACCGTCCGGCACCCGGTGCTTCAGATTTTGTCTGAGCTGGAGTAACCTCGAAAAATGGGCGCTATGCCATCGTGGTGGAGGATGAAGCGGAAAGGCTTGAAATGCCGATGATCAGAGCGCGCAAAAATACGTTGCGATGAAATTATTTTCCTCTTCAGTCGCCAGACTGACTCCTGGTTGGCGTCATATCCTCGAAGAATGGCCTTTACTTTGCCACTTTGTTACAGGTTTGTGTTTTTATAACGATTTTTTGTTTCACATGCCCCTGACCAGACTGTTTGTCATACTCTTCATTCTTGCATCCGGCCTGATACCGCTTCATGGCAAGTCGGCAGAAGTTGAAACCCTGACCTGGGAAGAGTGTCTGCTTGAAGCCGCTTCCGGCAATCCGGATTTGCGGATTTCAGATGAATCGGTGCGTCAGGCCGAAGCTCAGCGGAAAATTGACCGGGCCGATCTCTTGCCGTCTTTCAGCTTTGAAGCCGGAGGCCGTCGTTATGGTACGATTGCGGGCAGTTCATCGCAGACGGCATCGGAGGATGGCTCGTCCGGTGTTGATAAAGCGAAGACAGGTGGCGATGACGACGGCTCTCTCTCTCTTTCACTCAGTGCCAGTCAGCTTCTGTACGATGGTGGAAAAACCCGCAGCCAGGTAAAATCGGCGGACCAGACCGTCAAAGCCGAGCAGTATGCCGCTGCCGTCGTTTCGTCCGAAACCCGTTTCGCGCTCAGGTCCGCTTTTATCGAATTGCTCAAGGCCCAGGAACAGATCGGGATTGCCAGGGAGATTGTCGAGCGGAGATCACAGAATCTTCGTCTCATCGGTTTGCGCTACCAGGCTGGCAGAGAGCATCTTGGTTCTCTCAGCAAAGCCAGGGCTGATGAGGCCAGGGCGAAGTTCGATCTTCAGTCGGCTGTCAGGAGCCTCGAAACAGCCCAGCTTCGTCTTGAAACCCTTCTTGGCCGTCGAACATTTTTCCCTGTGAAGGCCACCGGTTCGTTCGTTATAAACACACCGGTCAGCACACGCCCGGATTTCGATGCGCTTGTTAGCAGCCATCCCTCCTTCAGGGAAGTTGCTGCCCGAAAGGAGGCGTCGCGCTACAGTGTCGAGGTCGCCAGGAATCAGTTCATGCCAAAGGTTTCTCTCACCTCTTCTCTCGGGAACAGCTCATTTGACTACAGCGATCTCGATGAGGATGGTCTGGACTGGCAGGCCGGCATCGTCATATCCGTGCCGATTTATCAGGGAGGGGCTGGCAGCGCCGGTGTCGCCAAAGCGCGTTCGGTCATGTATCAGCACGATGCAAGGGAAAAAAGCACAAGGCTGTCGCTCATCAGGAACCTCGAAGAGCGATGGAACTCCATGAAAGATGCGGTCGATAATGTATCGGTTCAGAAGCAGTATCTCGATGCGGCAGCTGAACGGTCGAGGATTGCTGAAGCCCAGTACTCCACAGGGCTGCTGTCGTTCAATGAGTGGATTATTCTCGAAGATGCCGTCGTTTCGGCAAAAATGTCATATCTCAATGCACGGGCCGATATGCTGACCGAAGAGGCCCGCTGGATACAGGCCAAAGGAGGAACCCTTGAACAGAGCAGGTAAACGGTATCTTGTCTTCAGCATCGCCATCCTTGCTGTTGCAGTGGTGGTGCTTTCATTTTTCAGGTTTTTCAGAAAGCCGGGGGATGAAGTCGTCTGGCGCGAAGTTTATCCCGTTACCGGCACGATCGGTGAAAAGGTAGCCACAACTGCTGTTGTGGAGCCTCAGAACCGTCTCGAACTGAAGTCATCCGTGCCCGGCAGGGTCGAGCGCATTCTGGCGGAAGAGGGACAGCTGGTTCAGAAAGGTGAGGTGCTTGCCCTGATCAGCTCCACGGAACGAGCTGCATTGCTCGATGCAGCGACCCTGAAAGGAAAGGGTGAACTCGACTACTGGAAGGGGGTTTACCGTGAGACGGCACTTATCGCACCTATCGACGGACAGGTGATCGTCAGGAAGATCGAACCCGGCCAGACGGTCACTACCAGCGACATTGTACTGGTGCTCTCCGACAGGCTCATTGTCGATGCTGAGGTAGATGAAACCGACATCGGCGGAATAAGGATCGGTCAGAGAGCGAAAATAGGCCTCGATGCCTATCCAGACATCGAAATTGCCGGCACAGTAGTTCACATCAACTACGAATCCGAACTGGTCAGCAACGTCAATATCTACCATGTGGAGATTCTTCCGGATACCATTCCCGACGTTTTCCGGTCGGGCATGAGCGCCAATGTTGATATTATGACCGCATCGAAAGAGCAGGCCATGCTGCTGCCCTCTTCGGCCATTTCCACTGACGGAGGACGGCCCACGGTGATGGTCAGGAATTCCGGATCGGGAAAACCGGAAAAGGTTGCCATACAAACCGGCCTGAAGGATGAATCGAACACCGAAATCCTGGCCGGGATCTCTCCGCATCAGCCTGTGCTGGTCAGGGATACGAACTACTCGCTTCCCCGGAAAAAATCGGGCACGAACCCGTTTCTGCCAAAGCGGCCTGAAGAGCGTCGCAGGGAAGGGGATGGTGGTAAAAGGGATGAGCGATGATCGAGCTTGTTGATGTCAGGAAAAGTTACCGGATCGGAGATAACCCGGTCAATGCTCTCTCCGGAGTGAGCCTGCGCATCGAAGAGGGGGAGTTTGTGGCCATCATGGGGCCCTCCGGTTCTGGCAAGTCAACGATGCTGCATATTCTTGGGTTGCTCGATGTACCCGACAGTGGCATTTATCGGCTGAGGGGCAGTGAGGTAGGCAGCCTCGGTGAGGACGAACTCGCTTCGATCCGCAACAACGTGGCCGGATTTGTTTTTCAGCAGTTCCATCTGCTCTCGCGGATGAACACCACCGACAACGTCCTGCTGCCGACGATATACAGCGGCGTGCCCGGTGATTTCCGGAAACAGGCATTACAAAGGCTCGATGCTGTCGGTCTCGGGCATCGTTCCGGCCATCGTCCAAATCAGATGTCAGGCGGGGAGCAGCAGCGTGTCGCTATCGCCCGCGCTCTGGTGCGGGATCCTCTGATCATTTTTGCCGACGAGCCGACGGGCAACCTCGATACGAAAAATTCGGTTGAGATCATGCGCATTCTGACCGAACTCAATGCCTCAGGCAAGACAATCGTTATGGTTACTCATGAGCCCGATATTGCAGCTTATGCGAGTCGGGTCATCACCATGCGGGACGGACAGATTGTCGAAGATATTCGTCGCAGAGAACCGAAAGCCGATCAGAGCGTACAGCGCATGACGTTGCAGGAGATGGAGGGCGTGGCTGCTGACAGCTCCTCTTTCCATCCGGCAAGGGTTGTCGGATTCATTACGCAGGCCTATCGCGCCATTGTTTCCAACAAGATACGCACCTTGCTCTCGGTGCTTGGCATCCTGGTAGGTGTGGCTTCGGTCATCGCCATGATGTCTCTTGCCGAAGGAGCAAAGGCGGCGATGCAGGAGCAACTGAAGTCGATGGGCACCAATATGCTTATCGTCCGCGCCGGTTCGGCAAGGATCGGCGGTGTGTCGCAGGGAGCAGGTACCGTCACCCGCTTCACACGGCATGATGCCGAGGCGATTGCCGCACTCACACCGTTGGTCAGAAGGGTATCGGGTGTGGTCGCCGGGCCGGCACAGATAGTCTGGCGCAGTGAAAACACCAGCAGTAACCTCGAGGGCGTTGGCTTTGATTATGGCATGATCCGTTCCACTATTCCCGAAGCAGGCCGATGGTTCACCAGGGAGGAGATCGGTGCTCGGGAGAAAGTTGCCGTTATCGGCGCCAGCGTTGCCGGAGATCTTTTCGGTAAAGAGAATCCTGTTGGCAGGGAGATAAAAATCAACCGGATCAACTTTCGGGTGATCGGCGTCGCACCAGCCAAAGGGTTTGCCGGCGGGCGGGATCAGGATGATGTCGTGTATGTACCGGTAACCACAGCCATGCGTCGCGTGCTTGGAAAGGATTACTATGACCGCATTTTTGTCGAGGTGGCGGATGCAGGGCGTATTGCTGAATCCAAACAGCTTATCGATGACCTTATCCGGAAGCGCCATCGTCTGTCGGAGGATGACGAAGATTCATTCAATATCAGGGACATGACCGAATTTCAGCAGATGCTCAGCAGCACCACGAGTACCATGAGTATGCTGCTCGGTTCGATCGCCGCCATCTCGCTTGTGGTTGGCGGTATAGGCATCATGAACATCATGCTTGTTTCGGTCACCGAACGCACCCGTGAGATCGGGCTCAGAAAAGCTGTCGGCGCCCGGAGGAGCGATATCATGCTTCAGTTCCTGGTTGAATCGGTCGGAATGACCCTCGCAGGAGGAATCATCGGCATTCTGGTGGGTATCGGGGCATCGGTAGGTCTTGCAACCTTTGCTGGCTGGGCCGTACAGACCTCGCCCATGTCCGTTCTTCTGGCAACCACGTTTTCTGTGCTGATCGGTCTCTTTTTCGGGCTTTGGCCGGCAAGAAAAGCTGCCGGCCTCAAACCGGTCGAGGCTCTGCGCTACGAATAGAGCGTTTTCAGCAGCCTTTTGGCGCGCTGATCGAGTTCCTGATTTTTTTTCAGAAAAAAATAAAAAAGAGCGCAAGGAAGTTTTTTTAACGTCGTCATATCAGTAGTAAGAGATGTTTTGAATGTGAGGTTGGTTTGTTGAGTGTTGTTCTTTTTGTGTTGAGAAACAGCAACGTTCCGGCTCTTCTTCGCTGTGATAGGGTTGAAGACGATACTCCAGGATGAATGCGGTAGTTGAAACGATGAATTGCGGAGAAGGACGGGGAGTTGCTGGAATGGCAGGGCGAAAGGCTGGTTGATCCTTTCGCCCTGCTTTTTTTATGTCCGGAATTGCTGTTGAATAACCCTTTTTCTGCAACGCAAAAAGCCCGCCTCCACGATGTTCAGTGAAGGCGGGCTTTACTGTTGCCTGTATGCGTGCGACTTATGCCGATGCGAGTGCCTGCTGCACTTTCTGGGCGGCATCCCTCAGACCGGTGGCGGAGATGAGGTTGAGGCCGGATTCGTCGAGCATCTTCTGTGCCGCTTCGGCATTGGTGCCTTCGAGGCGGACGATGACCGGCAGGTGAATGTCGATATTCCTGGCCGCCTGGATGATACCGCCGGCAACACGGTCGCAACGGACGATGCCTCCGAAGACATTGACAAGAATAGCCTTGACGTTCTTGTCGCCGAGAATGATCTTGAAGCCCTCTTCGACAGTTTTGGGGCTGGCGCCTCCGCCTACATCGAGGAAATTGGCCGGTCTGCCGCCGGCAAGCTGGATAAGGTCCATGGTGCCCATGGCAAGGCCTGCGCCGTTGACCATGCAGCCGACGTTGCCGTCGAGGCGGACATAGTTGAGGTTCGATTTCGAGGCTTCGTGTTCGAGCGGATCCTCTTCGGTGATGTCACGGAGTTCGAGGTACTCCTTGTGGCGATAAAGAGCGTTATCGTCAAAGTTGATCTTGGCATCGAGAGCCAGCACCCGGCCCTCTTTGGTGATCACCAGCGGGTTGATCTCGGCCAGAGAAGCATCGATCGAAGTATAGGCATTGTAGAGCGCCTCGATGAACTTCACTGCGTTACGGAACTGTTCGCCCTGGAGCCCAAGGAAGAACGCCGCTTCGCGTGCCTGGAAGCCTTGCATACCATAGACAGGATCAACGTGGATCTTGAGAAGTTTTTCAGGTGTCTCCTCGGCTACTTTCTCAATCTCCATGCCTCCTTCGGTCGAGACCATGAGCACATTGCTCGACGTGGCGCGATCGAGGGTGATGCCAAGGTAAAACTCCTTGTCGATATTCATGCCCTCTTCGACAAGAAGACGTCGCACCTCTTTACCTTCAGGGCCGGTCTGGTGGGTAACCAGTGTGGCGCCGAGCATTTTCTGGGCAATCTCGAACACCTCTTCGGGAGATTTGGCAAGCTTGACTCCGCCGGCTTTGCCGCGACCTCCGGCATGAATCTGAGCCTTGACAACCACCACCGGGCTCGACTGCTCTTCGAAAAGCTGGATCGCCGCCTGTTTTGCTTCTTCAGCCGAAAATGCTACTATGCCTTTGGGAACGGCCACACCGAACTGTTTCAGGATACCTTTGCCCTGATACTCATGAATATTCATAGCAGAAGTTCTATGGTTATGGGAGAATGTTTGCCGGTAAGCACCGGCACAAACGCGGAATGAAAAAAGGTAAACTTCATGATAATAAAATTTCTTGTTTTGCTGAAACCCCTGCGGCATAAGGCGCAGATTTCTTTTCACGATCATGCATGACCTGAACTACTTCATGGAACTGGCTTTCAGGGAGGCCATCAAGGCTTACGAGAGCAAAGAGGTGCCTGTCGGTGCGGTGGTGCTCGATCCGAACGGCTCGGTCATAGGCAGAGGGTACAACCAGGTTGAAACCCTTTCGGATGCCACTGCCCATGCTGAAATGATCGCCCTGACCTCGGCGATGGCGACCATCGGCAGCAAATATCTCGAAGGGTGCACTCTCGCCGTCACGCTCGAACCCTGCCCGATGTGCGCCGGAGCGATCGTGCTTTCGAAAATAGGCCGTGTAGTCTTCGGCGCATGGGATCCCAAAATGGGGGCCGCCGGAACCGTGCTCAACATCACCGGCTGCCGCTCACTCAACCACCAGCCAGAGGTATACGGCGGCATCATGGAGCACAAAGCCGAAAGCCTCTTGCAGGACTTCTTCCGAGGGCTGCGGGGAAGGTGAAAGAGAGAGAATAGAATCTGAAGGCTGAGTGGTTTTGGTCAGGAAGATGGCTGACAAATTGTCATTTGGTTTTGTAAAACTCTGGTAATCTTCGTACATATTAGCGTAAGTCTTGCCGTAGAACTTATGCAGTGCGCCTTACGAGATGGTCTTCCGAATGAGCAGATCAGAGCAGATGCAACAGGCGTAACGGCAAAGCTGTGATTATGATTATAGGGTTGTCGTATACAGAAAGAAGCTTTCTGCCTTTTCTGAATTGGCCAGATATGTCTAAACATTGTTCGGCTTTCAACGCTTTGGTCGTTAACATTCAACAATTCACTGAAAATCATTATGAAAATACCCAAGATAGGATCAGCAGTCATCCTTTTTGGAACTCTACTATTTACCGTATGTGACTCCCACGCTGAAACCATTGTCCTCAGAAGTGGCAACGGAAGCATCGGCGGAAACGATAGCCAAGTCAATATGTTGCCCGGCCCTTCTGACTCGGCATTTTCTACGGCTTTCACAAGTACCGATTTTGCAAACGCGAAAAGTGGAAGTGCCGCTTTTATCATTAGTTCTCACTCTTTTTGGGTAAGTGGACTGGCGGGTGATGCCGTAAGCCAATGGATTTCCACTAACAGCAGCGGTTACAGTGAAGGTGGTACGGCATTGTATGCCATCAACTTTAATCTTTCAGACCCTATTGGCAGCGCAACGCTCGACTTTGATTTCGCAGTTGACAACATTCTCGGTGGCGGGCCTAACCAAGGAATATTTTTAAACGGGTTCGCAATTTCGGGGGATTCTACGGGCGGAGATTTTTCATACGAAACAGCCATCACTCGCAGCGATATAGGAGGATTGTTGGTGCCTGGCTTAAATACCCTTTACATCAACGCAACCGATCTTGGTGGCCCATCAGGACTGATTTTTCGTGCAACCATTGAAACAAGTCCGGCAGCGATTCCAGAACCTAATATCCTAACCTTGTTGGGAGTCGGTCTTATTGGTTGGTTGAGTTTGGGCAAACGATATCAAGCCGGAGCGGGCAACTGATTTATCGTACCCAATAATCCACGCAACACACAGGCCTGACAAGCTGTTCAAGCGGACGTGGGTGATAAAGCTGCCCGCACTTCTTAACTTCGACGTAGGGCATCGCTATGACGCTCCATTCATCCACTAGGGTTCCTGTCGACAAATCATATGCGGCTCTTTTGGGAAAAGCGATATACGTTTTTGCGTATTACGAGTGGACCATCATTTACATCATTAACTATCTGCAGGCTGGCTTCGTGCATAGATACAGCCGCGGCAAACCCATGATGTCTGGTAACGTCAAACAGGAGTTTCAAAACACAATCGATAATCTTGGGGCCTCTTCTGTCAGGGTTTCGGCCGCCGAACTTCAATTGTGTTGCGATGACTTCGACCGACTGATTGCCAAGAGAAATGCCTTGATTCATGCCCACCCTTGCACTGATTCCGATGGGTCACAAATACTTGCGTACCAGACCAAGGTAACCAAGCTGTTGCCGGACATGAAATGGCCTCGTGCCGAAGTGGAAGCAATCATCAAAGAATTCGACGCAGCAGCTTGCTCGGCTGGGGTTTTGCTATATCGACTGCGCTAGCTTATGAATCCGCGATGCCCAACCCATTATTCCACCTGACCTGAGTTCAAACCGCGCAGGCCGCTGAACTCAAACGTTAGCGCTCGGAAACGCGCAGGTGTTGGTGTCAGGATTGTATCGACTGAACAATAATCGCCTGAGGTGATCACATGATTACGGTGCATCCACAGTATGTCATCGATGAGAACCAGCAACGAACGTGGGGTGTTGCTGCCCTTTGCCGAGCAGGAGAAGATTCTCGACTCTCTTGAAGAACTCGATTGATCTTCATGCCTATGACGAAGCTTAAGGCCGGTTCTCAGGAAACCCTCCTTTTTGAACAGGCGGTGCGTGAAATAGATGAAGGTTTTAAAGTTCAATGAAATCATTGAGCGCGTCAGCCTCTATGGTGGAGCGATCATTGAACCTTTAGCCCGGCAGCCTTTTTTCCCGTCGCAACATTTTCCCCTCTTCTTAATTCATCATTCATCATTCTCTTCCCCCTACTCTTTCCCGCTCTCCATGATGATATGCTTGATCGAGCTGGCCAGGTGGGAGACGATGTCCTGGGCGACACTGCTGCCTGATGACGGCGCTGAAACCGTGTCAAGGCTTTCTATGCCGGCTTTCTTCACCGCGTTGCTGATGGTTATGGAGAGAATCGGGTTGCACTCCTTGACGATTTCCCGCAGCATGAAGGCCGCTTCGAACATGCTTTGCTGTATGATCTCCTGCTTGTCTTCGAGCGAGAGTACCTGGCAGTGCCTGGAGGTGATGATGCCGGCAAGGCAGGTGAGGTAGGTGTTGGTTGCGCCTGCAAGGAAAAGATTCAGGAAAAAAGGTGTCAGCAGGTTTCCGCCCGGCAGCAGCGACGAAAGAGTGTTGCTGAAAGAGCACTGGATGATGGGCTTGATATGGGCCGGTAGCTCCTCCTTGTTGAAATCAGACAGTGGCAGGCAATCATAGACCGACCTGAGCAGCAGCAGGAACTCCCTTACGGAGTATTCGCGGTGGTATCTCGAATAGATGTTCCAGACAAGCTTGAGATTGTTGATCAGTGAAGTTGTCGTTCCATAGGAGGTGTTCTGTGCGAACGCGCCTATGAAAAAGTTCTTCGTGGCCATCGTTTTGGTGGCGTTGAGTGAATCGACCTCATGGAGCTTGAGGTTGGCTTTGACCCATCGCAGGTCGTGCTCCTTTTTTCCGCTGTCGGGATGGGCGCGATGCACGGCAAGCGAGTTTCCCATGTAGGCGATATAAGCCTCAAAGTTCTTGCCGCCAACCCGGTCGGCCAGCGGAGGCACTGTCGGCGCGGCCCAGAGACGGTAGCCGGTCAGAACCGTGATGATGAAGAAGATCACCCAAAAAGCAAAGAAAACATAGCCTGAGAAAGGGATGAGGCTGTTCAGCAGTATCGACAGGCTGTAGAGCTGATTGACAGCAACAGCCGCCAGGAGGAGGATGATAAAAGAGGCCGAAAGCCTCAACCAGGAAAACAGTTTTCTCTTCATGCTCGCAGGAGCTGGTTTCTGGCTGAAATCAGATACAGGAACAGACGGAGAAGACCTCTGTTCCTTTTTCTTTTAAGGTAAGCTATCTGATCTTCAGAGGCAAAAACGCTCTTTATCAGTTCTGCTTCGCGATTTCAGGTTTCCTGATCGAATGGTTTTCACTCAGCAGATAATCCGTGAAGATGTCCTCGGCTGATGGCAGTTGCCATGATCCGTCCGGCAATCGGTTGGTGGTTTCTTTGAGCCGGAAGACTGTATGGCCGCAGGTCCAGCAGTCGTAACGCGCCATGCCGGTGCAGAGGCAGGTGTGGCTTCTGACGACGAAGCGGCTTTCAGCAGGGTCTCTCGATTCAAGTGCCTGGTACCATGCGTCGATGTATGAACATTTGCCATTGTTGTCGAGCAGGTAGCCGAGACCTTCACAATTCGGCTTGATTCCGTACTGAAGAGTTGGAGACTGCTTCAGCATCCGCATGGGGTAGCCGGTGGGGGAGGTGGTGTTGACCTCCACATCCTCTTCGAGTGCGTTGATGTAGTGCTGTTTGACCGTATCCGGAAGACCCGATTCCTGCGCAATGGTGAAGCGGGTGGCGACCTGTATGGCAGAGGCGCCCATCTCCAGGTATTCTGCCGCATCGGTACCGGTGAAAATACCGCCTGCCGGGATAACCGGTATGTCGAGGTTCTCCTTTTTCAGGAAATCGAGCGTATCTGCCACGATGGTATAGAGGCTTTGCGTCTTCCAGTCATCGGGGCCAAAGCCGAGATGGCCGCCGGCCAGCGGACCTTCGACCACGATATAGTCTGGAAGGCGCTGAAGCCGGATAGCTCTTTTCAGGAAGATGGACAGAGCACGAACCGACGAGATGATGATGCCGAGCTTGACGTCGCGGAATCGCTCATGTTCGCTGATGAGGTCGAGACTTCTCAGATTGAGGCCGGCAGCCAGCGTGATTCCGTCGATGCCTGCATCCATGGCAGCCTCCATGCGCACCTTGAGCGTGGCGGAGGAGTTGTTCATGGTAAGCTTTTCCATGCAGTTCATGAAGATCGCTCCGTTACCCGTCTTGCGGTTTATCGTATGGGAGACGAACCGTTTCTGCGCCTCTGCGAGCTGTTCCAGGTCGAACTGTACCGCGGCCTTGTCAGGATTGTTGAGGTTCGAGGCGTATCGCTGTCGCTTGTCGGCCACGTAGGTGGTGCCGAACATCTGGTCGCAGACGTACATCACCTCGGCATCGGAAATATGGCCGATACCGCCCAGCCGCTCCGCCGATAGTGCAAGCTCGGAAGTCGAGATATTGACCCCCATACCGCCAATAACGATAGGGAGGAACTCTTTTCCGCCGAGCTTTAATCTGAAATTGTTGACATTCATAGTGTTCAGATCTGATACGTGCTGGTTACTGATGTACTGCCCGTGACTTGTTTAGCCGTCTGACGGGCAATGTGAGCCGGTGCCATTGAGTCAGGTTCGGTAATCAATCGTCAAAAAACATATAAGATAGAATATTTTGAACGATAATGCCATAAAAGGCCCTCAAGGCAGGACAAAAAAACCATACATCAGGCACTGGAAGGCTTTACGCGCTTCACAGAGAATGTTTGAGAATGGGTTTTCAGAATATTAAATTGACAAGCCTGTAAGAGGCGTACACTTTTTTTTTAAGAATAATTTTTTACGAGCACAAGGAGCGCTATATGAAGAAACTTGTCCTGCTGAGACACGGCGAAAGCCAGTGGAACAGGGAGAACCGTTTCACCGGATGGGTGGATGTCGATCTTTCCGAAAAAGGAAGAGAGGAGGCAAAAAATGCCGGTCAGTTGCTCAGGGACGAGGGATTTGTTTTCGATATTGCCTTCACTTCTGTGCTCAAGCGAGCCATCAGGACACTCTGGACGGTACTGGACCAGATGGATCTCATGTGGATTCCCGTCACAAAAAGCTGGCGCCTCAATGAACGTCATTACGGCGCCTTGCAGGGACTCAACAAGGCCGAAACCGCACAGCGTCACGGTGACGAGCAGGTGCTGATCTGGCGTCGCAGCTACGACACTCCGCCTCCGGCTCTTGATATCAACGACGAGCTGTATCCCGGCAAGGATCCTCGCTATGCCTCCCTTTCTTCCGAAGAACTGCCCGCAACGGAGTGTCTGAAGGATACGGTCGCCCGTTTCCTTCCCTACTGGCACGAAACTGTCGCGCCCATGATCCGTGACGGCAAGCGCGTTATCATCACAGCTCATGGCAACTCCCTGAGAGCCCTGGTCAAATATCTTGACAACATCTCGGACGAGGATATCGTCGGCCTGAACATTCCCACCGGCATTCCTCTTGTTTACGAGCTTGATGACGATCTCAGACCACTGAAGAGCTACTATATGGGAGACCAGGAAGAGATGAAGAAAGCCATTGAGGCCGTAGCCAAACAGGGTAAGGCCTGACAGGGATTAATGCATGGCAAAGGGCCGGTTGAACCGGAATGACTCAGGATGGTTTCAGTCCCGACAACAGTCGGGACATTTGTTCTTGCATTTTTTCAAATTGTCCCGGATTTCAATCCAGGGGGAAATGGTCAGGATTTTTTTGTTCAATACCTTATATTCTGGCCTTTAAAACGAGGACCGTCCTATTTTTTGAATTTTTCTGAATTGATGTGCCTGAAAATATGAAAGCAAAGCATGAAGGGGGGCTCTACGATCCACAGTTTGAGCATGATGCCTGTGGTGTTGGTTTTGTCGCCAATATCAAGGGGGTCAAGTCCCATCAGATCATCCTGCAGGGCCTGCAGGTTCTGGTGAACATGAAGCACCGTGGAGCTACCGGTTATGAAAAGAATACCGGTGACGGTGCCGGCATCCTGATGCAGATCCCCGACAAGTTCATGCGCAAGGTTTGTGCCGAAAGAAACATCGAACTTCCTGATCCCGGAATGTATGGTGTCGGTATGCTCTTTCTTCCTCCGGATCTTTCGCAGCGTCGCGCCATCGAGGATATCTGCCGTCAGATGGTGCAGGCCGAGGGCCAGAAGTATCTCGGTCTTCGCAAGGTGCCTACCACCAACGCCACTCTCGGAGAGACCGCCCGGTCGCAGGAACCGGTTGTCAAGCAGATTTTTGTCGGCAAAGGCAACGATGCCATGTCGGACATCGAGTTCGAGCGCAAACTCTACATCATCCGCAGGCGTATTTTCAAGCGTGTCCGTTTCACCGCCGGTCTTCTCGGAAGCGGCTATTTCTACGTATCGAGCTTTTCGGCCCGTACGATTGTCTATAAAGGCATGCTCAACCCCGAGCAGGTCGAAGAGTTCTATCCGGAACTGGGTGACCCCGATATGGAGAGTGCCATCGCTATGGTGCACTCCCGCTTCAGCACAAACACTTTCCCCAGCTGGGACAGGGCCCATCCCTATCGCTTCCTGAGTCATAACGGCGAGATCAATACCCTGAGGGGGAACGTCAACTGGATGAAGGCACGCGAAAAGAACATGCAGTCCTCCATCTTCAAAGGAGCCCTTGAAGAGATCAAGCCGATCCTGCTCGAAGAGGGTAGCGACTCTGCCACGCTCGACAACGCTTTCGAGCTTCTGGTCATGTGTGGAAGGTCAATGGCTCACGCTGCGATGATGGTCATTCCCGAACCATGGTCGGGTAACGAGTCGATGGATCCCGAAAAGAGAGCATTCTACGAATATCACAGCTGTCTCATGGAGCCGTGGGACGGGCCGGCATCGGTTGTTTTTACCGATGGCATCCAGATCGGCGCCGTTCTCGACCGTAACGGCCTGCGTCCGTCACGCTATTATATTACCAGCGACGATCTGGTTGTCATGGCCTCTGAGGTGGGCGTACTCGACATCGATCCCGAAAAGATCGTCAAAAAGGATCGCCTCCAGCCCGGACGCATGTTTCTGGTCGATACCCGGGAGGGCCGCATCATCTCCGATGAAGAGATCAAAAAGAGCATCGCAGCTGAAAAGCCTTATCAGGAATGGATCGAGAAGAATGTCATCGACCTTGCTTCGTTGCCGGAACGTGAGCGCATGAGCAACCCGGACGAGGACAACTTCAGTCTTACGGCGCGTCAGAAAGCATTCGGCTACACCCAGGAGGATATCAACCTTCAGATCAGACCGATGGCCCAGAACGGTATCGAGCGTATCGGGTCGATGGGCAACGATACTCCTCTCGCCGTGCTTTCAAATCGCCCGAGGCTCTTGTACGACTACTTCAAGCAGCTCTTCGCACAGGTGACCAATCCTCCGATCGACTCGATCCGCGAGGAGATTGTCACCTCGACTACCGTTATGCTCGGTACGGAAGGGAACCTGCTCGATGCTGACGAACTCAATTGCCGCCGCATCAGGATTCCTCATCCGATTCTGACCAACGAAGATCTCGAAAAGATTCGCGGCATCGACAAGCCAGGTTTCAGGGCGATTACCCTGCCCATTTTCTACAATGTTGAAAAGGGCGGTCATGGCATCCAGGAGTCCATGCAGGATTTGTATCGCCAGGCGGAAAAGGCGATCAACCAGGAGGGAGTCAACATCATCATTCTTTCCGACAAGGGTGAACTTGAAAAATCACGTGCGCCGATTCCTGTTCTTCTTGCCCTGTCCGGCTTCCATCACTTCCTTATCAGTGCCGGCCTCAGAACCAAGGTGGGTCTGATCGTCGAATCCGGCGAGCCACGCACGGTGCACCACTTCTCCATGCTGATCGGTTACGGAGCAGGGGCGATCAATCCCTATCTGGCTTTCGAGACGGTGAGCCAGCAGGCGGCCCAGCAGCGTATCGCAATGGACGAAAAAAAGGCGATAAAGAACTATGTCAAGGCGGTGGTCAAGGGCGTTGTCAAGACCATGGCCAAGATGGGTATTTCAACGGTGCAGAGCTACCGCGGAGCCCAGATTTTTGAAGCTGTGGGTCTGAATACCGAGGTGGTGGACAGCTATTTCACCAAGACGCCATCGAGGATCGAGGGCATCGGACTCGATACCATCGCCGAAGAAGTCAGGAAGCGTCACGAAGCGGCCTTCCCGCCCGGTGGCAACAAGGTCAACCGCGGCCTGGAGGCTGGCGGTGACCGCAAGTGGCGTCATGACGGTGAGTTCCACCTTTTCAATCCCGAAACCATCCACTATCTGCAGCAGTCGTGCCGGACAGGTGATTATGAGCTGTTCAGAAAGTACGAAAGGCTCATCGACGATCAGAGCGAACACTACTGCACGATTCGAGGTCTCATGGACATCCGTTTCTCCGAGAAGCCGGTACCGATCGATGAGGTCGAGCCGGTCGAATCGATCGTCAGACGCTTCAAAACCGGAGCCATGTCTTACGGCTCCATCAGCCAGGAGGCTCATGAAACCCTCGCCATTGCCATGAACCGCCTCGGCGGCAAGAGCAATACCGGTGAAGGTGGCGAGGATCCGGAGCGCTTCCGGCGAGAGGCCAACGGCGACAGCCGCATGTCAGCCATCAAGCAGGTTGCATCGGGCCGATTCGGCGTCACCAGCGAGTACCTGACCAACGCCGAGGAGATCCAGATCAAGATGGCCCAGGGTGCAAAACCCGGTGAAGGCGGCCAGTTGCCCGGCACCAAGGTCTATCCGTGGGTTGCCAAAACCCGCTACTCGACTCCCGGTGTGGGGCTTATTTCACCGCCGCCGCATCACGACATCTACTCCATCGAAGATCTGGCACAGCTCATTTTTGACCTCAAGAACGCCAATCCGTCTGCAAGGATCAACGTCAAGCTGGTTTCGACAGTCGGCGTCGGCACCATCGCTGCGGGTGTGGCCAAAGCCCATGCCGACGTGGTGCTCATCAGCGGTCACGATGGCGGTACCGGCGCATCTCCGGTTTCGAGCATTATGCACGCTGGAATGCCTTGGGAACTCGGTCTTGCTGAAACCCACCAGACCCTCATGCTCAACAACCTGCGCAGCCGGATCGTTGTCGAGGCTGATGGTCAGATGAAGACCGCCCGCGACATCGTCATCGCTGCCATGCTTGGCGCCGAGGAGTTCGGTTTTGCCACCACCTGCCTTGTGGTCATGGGCTGCATCATGATGCGCTGCTGCCAGGACGACTCCTGCCCGGTTGGTCTCGCCACGCAGAATCCGGAGCTTCGCAGGAACTTCAGGGGCAAACCCGAGCATGTGGAGAACTTCATGCGTTTTCTCGCCCAGGGTGTCCGCGAGTATATGGCAAAGCTCGGTATCCGCAAACTCAACGATCTGGTAGGCCGCTCTGATCTGCTGGCATCCTCGCGCACCATCGAACACTGGAAAGCCAAAGGTGTCGATCTTTCCAAGATGCTGCACCTGGTTGATACCGGCGACAACGATACCTCATACTGCACGACAAAGCAGGATCACGGCCTTGAGGAGAGCCTCGACATGAGGGTGCTCATGACCATCTGCGAACCGGCCATCAAGAGAGGTGAAAAGGTTTCGACAACTCTGCCGATCAGGAACATCAATCGTGTTGCCGGTACCATAGTCGGTCATGCGGTCACGAAAGCATGGGGTAGCGCCGGCCTTCCGGACGATACCATCCATATCAAATTCATCGGATCGGCTGGCCAGAGCCTTGGTGCCTTCATTCCGAAAGGCATGACCATCGAGCTGATTGGTGACGCCAACGACTATATCGGCAAGGGTCTCTCGGGTGGCAGGATCATCGCCTATCCGCACAAATCTTCGAAGTTCGTGCCTGAGGATAACATCATCGTCGGCAACGTGGCCTTCTATGGCGCCACTTCGGGCGAGGCGTTCATCCGCGGCATGGCAGGAGAGCGCTTCTGCGTGCGCAACAGCGGCATGGAGGCTGTTGTCGAGGCCGTTGGCGATCATGGTTGCGAGTACATGACTGGCGGCAAGGTGGTTATTCTCGGCAGAACCGGACGGAACTTCGCAGCGGGCATGTCTGGCGGTGTGGCTTATGTCTATGACGTCGATGGCGCTTTTGCCGGACGCTGCAACATCGATATGGTTTCACTGTCGGCTGTCGAAAACGAAGATGAACTTGCATGGCTCCGTTCGAAGGTCGAGCAGCATGTGGTCGTTACCGGCAGCGTACTCGGCGCCACTCTGATAGCCGGATGGGAGAATGCCGTGCAGCGTTTCGTCAAGGTGCTTCCGAACGACTACAAGCGTGCAATCGAGGCCATGGAGGAGGTCGAAGCGATGGGTATGACCGGTGAAGAGGCGGTCATGGCTGCCTTTGAAAAGAATGTGCATGATCCGTCACGCGTCTCGGGAAACTGAAACAGGGCGAGTCGCCTGAACAACGTATTACGATATATGGGTAAAATAAAAGGATTTATGGATTTCCGGAGAGCCCTTCCCGAAGACAGGGAGCCTCTGGAAAGGATCAGAGACTGGAAGGAGTTCCACGAAGAGATGACCTCTGGGCAGCTCGGGGATCAGGGGGCGCGCTGCATGGATTGCGGTACGCCGTTCTGTCACTCCGGCATCATTCTCGGCGGCATGACCACCGGATGTCCGATTCACAACCTCATTCCTGAGTGGAACGATCATGTGTATCGCGGATTCTGGCGAGATGCCTACGAAAGGCTGATGAAGACCAACAACTTTCCGGAATTTACCGGAAGAGTCTGCCCGGCGCCTTGCGAAGGCTCCTGCGTGCTTGGCATCATCCAGCCGCCGGTCACCATCAAGAATATCGAGTGCTCTATCATCGAGCACGCTTTTGCCGAAGGGTGGGTCGAACCAAAGCAGATTGCTGTCCGCACCGGCAGGAAGGTGGCTGTCGTGGGATCCGGTCCGTCGGGCCTTGCCTGCGCAGACCAGCTCAACAAAGCCGGTCACTCTGTCACAGTTTTCGAACGAGATGACCGTATCGGCGGGCTTCTCATGTACGGCATTCCCAATATGAAGCTCGACAAACAGCAGGTTGTCCAGCGTCGTGTCGATCTTATGAAAGAAGAAGGTGTGGCGTTTGTGGTCAATACCGAGGTTGGCGTGGACTACCCGGCTGAAAAACTACTTTCTGAGTTCGATGCCGTAGTGCTCTGCACCGGAGCTGCCAATCCGCGTGACCTCAGCGCCGAAGGACGTGACCTCACCGGCATTCATTTCGCAATGGAGTTCCTCCGTTCGAGCACCAGATCGGTTCTGGACGGCACTGAACCGGTGCTTTCTGCACAAGGGAAGGATGTTGTCGTCATCGGTGGCGGCGATACCGGCACCGACTGTGTTGCCACCTCTATCCGCCAGGGCTGCAAAAGCGTCATTCAGCTTGAAATTATGCCCAAACCTGCCGACTTCAGGCAGGACGACAACCCGTGGCCGGAATGGCCGAAAGTCTTCAAGGTCGATTACGGCCAGGAAGAGGCCAAAGCCGTGCAGGGTGAAGATCCGAGGCGCTATCTCATGATGACCAAAAAATTCATCGGTGAGAACGGCAATCTTGCGGCTGTCGAGGTCTCGAAAGTCGAATGGATCAGCCAGGAAGGACGCACCATTCCCATGCCGGTTGCCGGCAGCGAAGAGATCATTCCTGCCCAGCTCGTGCTGCTTGCCATGGGCTTTCTTGGCCCGGAAGCACAGCTTCTGCAAGCGCTCTCTGTTGAACAGGATGCCCGCAGCAACATCAAGGCCGACCAGAACAGCTGCAAGACCAGCGTTGAAAAGGTCTTTGCTGCCGGTGATGCCCGCCGTGGCCAGAGTCTTGTTGTCTGGGCCATCAACGAAGGCCGCTCAGCTGCAAGAGAGTGCGACCGTTTTCTGATGGGATGCACCAGCCTGCCGTGAACGAATCGGCAATCGAAGGTGTTGGAAGAGGACGAAAAAGGGTGAATCAAGACGATCAAGCGCTATGGAACAGCAAAAACTGAGAGAACTGCTCGAAACCCTGCATCAGGAACTCGGTCAGATCGGATCGGTCGATGAGAAGACCGAGGAGGTGCTCTCCACTCTGAAGGAGGATATTTCGAAGCTCGTCGAAGGAGGCAATGAAGCTGCCGGTGAGGAGAGTCTGATGGATCGCATGAATGATGCCGTAGGCCACTTCGAGGAGGAGCACCCTCGCCTCAGCATGATGATTCAGCACGTGCTTGACAGCCTGGCCCGAATGGGATTGTAGCCGCCCTCGATTGATGAATTATGAATGCTGAATGGGCACAAATTGTAAGGAAATCCCGACTTGTCGGTCTTGCCCTTTCATTCAGTCAGGATTGAAAAATTTCAGGGCGTAAGACAAATAATTTCAATAGAGTGAACGTGTTGGCATCAGCAGCACAATCACAATCGATACCACATGATCAAAGACAAAGAGCCACGTAAAGGCCAGAACGGCGGAAAGAAAAACTTCGGAACGGAACCGCCGGTAGTATGTTCCTTCTGCGGAAGGACCAGCCAGGAGGTCAACAGCATGGTTGCCGGCCCGCGGGCCTTCATCTGCGACCGCTGCATCCTCAGCTCGGTCGAAATTCTCCGCAAAGAGATCAGCGCCATCCGCCATCCCGAAAAATCGGTTGAACCCGCATTTCAGCCGCGTCTGCAAAGTCCCAAAAACATCAAGGACGCCCTCGACCAGTATGTCATAGGGCAGGAGCAGGCAAAAAAATCTCTTGCCGTAGCGGTCTATAACCACTACAAGAGGATCGACTCCCACGACTGGTCAACAGAAGACGATGTCGTCATCGAAAAGAGCAACATCCTGCTTATCGGCCCAACTGGTACAGGTAAAACCCTTCTTGCCCAGACGCTGGCCAATCTTCTCGAAGTACCCTTCACCATCGCTGATGCCACTTCGCTTACCGAAGCCGGCTATGTCGGCGACGACGTCGAGACCATTCTCGCCAGGCTCCTGCACGCTTCCGATTTCAACCTCGAACGTGCAGAACGAGGTATCATCTACGTTGACGAGATCGACAAGATCGCCCGCAAGTCGGCCAACGTCTCCATCACGAGAGACGTCTCCGGTGAAGGTGTCCAGCAGGCCCTGCTCAAGATTCTCGAAGGCTCTGTCGTCGGCGTGCCACCGAAAGGCGGACGCAAGCACCCCGAGCAGCAACTGATCAACATCAATACCAAGAACATTCTCTTCATCTGCGGAGGGGCCTTCGAAGGACTCGACAAGATCATCGCCCGCCGCGTCTCCAAATCTTCGATGGGCTTCGGCTCGAAGGTCAAGGACAAACAGACCGGCTACGATCCGGAAATTCTCAAGCTCGTCATGCAGGACGACCTGCACGAGTATGGTCTCATTCCCGAATTCATCGGTCGCCTTCCCGTCATGTCCGCCCTCGAACCGCTTGACTCGGAAGCCCTGCGCAACATTCTCGTCGAGCCCAAAAACGCTCTCGTCAAGCAGTACAGACGCCTGTTCGAGATGGACGGCGTTGAACTTGAATTCATGGAAGACGCCCTCGATCGCGTGGTGGAAATCGCCATCGAACGAGGCACCGGTGCCAGAGCCCTGCGCTCCGTACTTGAAAACGTCATGATCGACATCATGTTCGAACTGCCCACCCTCAAGGACGTGCAGAAATGCGTCATCACAACCGAAACCATCGACAAAACCGCCGGCCCGGTTTACATCAGAAAAGATGGCAAAGAGCGAAAGATCGCATAAAAAAAGAGTTTGCATTAAAATGAGAAAGTCCTATATTAGGGCCTTCTCAGATGGGCGGTTAGCTCAGTTGGTTAGAGCGCTACCTTGACACGGTAGAGGTCAGAAGTTCGAATCTTCTACCGCCCACCCTCATAAAAGCCTGTAAGACAACAACTTACAGGCTTTTTCTTTTTTATCTTATTCCTGCTTAAACCGAAGTTCCAAAGCAAAAATCGCATAAACTATTAAATATTAGTAGGTTGCGGATTTTTTGCCTGCAAAATGTACCCATGCAATTATTTTCTAAGTGTTTTAATGTTAGGATTTATAT
>Ga0172375_10000427_pt1 | contig 69036 bp, 82 predicted proteins | sample LakKiv1m_FD_114537 | JGI IMG/M metagenome (GOLD analysis project Ga0172375, IMG submission 114537) | Freshwater microbial communities from Kabuno Bay, South-Kivu, Congo - kab_092012_11.1m | ecosystem: Environmental > Aquatic > Freshwater > Lake | place: Democratic Republic of the Congo... | reverse complement strand
GCGGTCTCTTTTGACAATAAAGCTTCGTCAGTCTCGTCGTTCCTTAAGAAACACGATCTCTCTTTTATCTCTCTCATCGACAAGAAACAGACCTGCCTTGACGAGTTCCAGATACTGGTGATACCGACCTCTTATTTAGTGGACGCTGACGGGATACTCAGGAATATGTATGTTTCTTTTGACGACCTGATCAGGGGATCGATGACTGCCGACGTGGAACTCGCGCTCAACCCGCCGAAGGACGAAGAGTAAGGTTTATTCGTACCTCAATGCCTCTATAGGATCAAGATTGACCGCTCTCATTGCGGGATAGACTCCTGAAACAACGCCGATGCCGATGGAAACAGAACAGGCAAGCGTGAGAGCCCATAGGACAACGACCATCTCGAGCTTGATAAGGAACATTATTGCAAACGTCCCCGCCAGGCCGAGAATTATTCCAAAAAGCCCGCCAAAAAAGCTCACAACAACAGACTCTACGAGGAATTGAATAAAGATGTCCCTTTTCCTCGCGCCCACAGCTTTTCGGATGCCGATCTCCTTTGTCCTTTCGGTGACAGAGACGAGCATTATGTTCATGATGCCGATGCCGCCGACGATAAGGGAGATCGCGGCGATCCCCGCGATGACCGAAGTCAGAAGCCCGACGATGTTGTTGAGCATGTTCATCATGCCCTCCTGCGTCTCTATGTGGTAATCGTCATCCTCAAGTTCTCTTCGGAGCACTTCCTTTATTTCCAATATCGCCTTGGGTACAAGTTCATCGCTCCTTGCCGCTATATCTATCTCAACAACGCCTTTTGTGTTGAACAAGCTCATCGCTGTAGTTACCGGGATAACGGCAACGTCGTCCATATCGAACATCAGCATCTTCCCTTTTTCCGCGAACACCCCGATCACCGTGAACTTCCTGCCGTTCAGCTTGATCCTTTCTCCAACAGGGTCAAAGCTTCCGAACAGCTCTTTGGCCACTTTCCCGCCAAGTATGCAAACCTTTCTGCTGCCGTCGGACTCCCCTTTTGTAAAGAACCTTCCGTTCTTTATCTTGTGCGTGAATATCTTTGAATAATCGTCGGTGGTCCCCCAGGTCTGGTTTATCTTATATTCCTTTTTACCGTACTTTGCCTTCGCGGCCCCGGAAACTATGGGGATCACCGCGCTGACCGAAGGACATTTATCCCTTATGATATTCGCGTGCTTTACTCTGAGTTTATTGTTTAAAAAAGCTGTGTAATCTCCGGCGTTCTTTCCGGGGTTTATCTGCATTACGTTGGGCCCCATTCCCCAGGACTTGACCTGCGCAACGACGTAAAGCTTTGCGGCCTCGCCTATGGCCACAAGAATTATGACCGCGGCTATCCCGATCACAACTCCGAGCATAGTGAGAGCAGAGCGCGTTTTGTTGGCTCTAATTGACCTGACGGCCATGAACAGGCTGTCAAATATTTTCATGTGATCGGTTTATCCTCAAGTACTTTGCCGTCAAAGAGCTTTACAAGCCTGCTGCTGTAGTTTGCGATGTTAAGATCGTGCGTTACCATCAATATTGTCGCACCCTTGTTGTTAAGCTCCTTGAATATTTTCATCACATCAGCGCCGCTTTTGCTGTCAAGGTTGCCGGTAGGCTCATCGGCAAGTATGATGGAGGGATCATTAACGATGGCCCTTGCGATCGCGACCCTCTGCCTCTCCCCTCCCGAGATCTGGTTGGGCAAAAAATCTTTCCTGTGCAGGACGCCGACGCTTTCAAGCGCTTTTTCCGCCATTTTTCTTCTTTCCTGACTTTCAATGCCGCTGTAGATCAGGGGAAGTTCAACATTATCCACCGCGCTCATCCTTGCAAGCAGGTTGAAGGTCTGGAAAACAAAGCCTATCTTTTTATTCCTGACGCTGGCCTGTCCTCCGTCAGAGAGAGACGCTACATTCTCACCGTCGATGAATATCTCTCCGCCGGAAGGCCGGTCAAGGCAGCCGATCAGGTTCATGAGAGTTGACTTGCCGCAGCCGGAAGGCCCCATTATCGAGAGGAACTCGCCTTTTTTTACGTCAATATCAACGTCGAACAGCACCGGGACATCAAGCTTGTCAAGATGGTAGGTTTTGCTCACATCGTGGATATGGACAACAAGGTTGGCGGGTTTGCTCATTTTTCTATCTTGACCAGGGAATTGTTCTTCAGCTTATCAAGGTTTGTTACCGCGACCGTCTCGCCATCTTTAAGGCCGTTTTTTACTTCGATATTAGAAGGGTCTTTGATCCCAAGCTCAACAAATCTTTGTTTGGCCTGATTATTTTTTATTACAAAGACCTCCTGAGATCCGTCCTTGCTCATAACGGCCTCCCTGGGGACGGTAAGAAGCCCCGGCCTTTTTTCCAGAATGATATCGGCACTTATTGTCATTCCTATCTTAAGGTCATAAGAGCTGTCATCGATATTTACGGTCGCCCTGAATATCTTGTCCTCTTCGTCGATCTTAACTCTTCCGCCCACTTTTTTTAGCTCGGCTTCCTGGACGATGTTTGAAAGCTTGCCAAAGAACTTCCTGTTGGGATAAGCGTCAGCGCTTATTTCAACTTCCTGTCCCTGCCTGATCTCCCCGATATCGGACTCGTCGATCTGGACCTCACCGTACGCAGACATTGGATCTACTATAGCGATAAATGGCGTTCCCGGAGACAGGGACTCGCCTATCTTATTGGCGACAAGAGTGACAATGCCGCTGATGGGAGCGATGAAACAGGAGCTTTCATATTTCTGTTTTGCCGTTTCAAGTTCGTTCTTGGATGACAGTCCGCTTTCAAAAAGATCTTTGGTGCTTATATATCCTCTTTGAGCAGTATCAAAAGTATCGAGTTTTGCCAGGACATCTCCTTTTTTCACCTTATCCCCTTCTTTGACCCCTATCCAGCTTATACTTCCGATCAATTTGCTGCTCAAAGAGGCGGTTGTGCCTTTTATGTCACCTGAAACGCTGACTATCGGCCTTATTTCGCCTATCGAAGCTTTAGATATCCTGACCGGGACAGCGTTCTTTGTAATACCATAGAATATCCAGGCAACTATTAACACAACAATTATTCCGATGGCCCATCTTATACGTTTGTCTTTTAACATGATCAGCTCCTCTTGTACGGGCGTATTGCCTGCCCGTCCGGCAGGCGGGCAATACGCCCCTCCATTATCCTAATTTTTTCCTAAATCTCCTCACCGCAAAATAAAAGATGCTCGTACCCAGCACGAACAGCATCAAGATATCTATCCACAGATATTGTATCCCAATTCCCTTTAAAAATATACCTCTTACTATGTTCAGAAAATACCTTAAAGGTATTATATAAGTGAAGGCCTGAATTACCGCGGGCATATTGGCTATCGGGAAGATAAAACCTGACAAAAGGATCATGGGAAGCATCACAAAGATCATCGTTAATACCGTCTGCTGCATCGTATTTGAGACCGTTGACATAAGAAGCCCCAAACCCAGGCTTGCAATGATATAAACAGCGCAGAGGATCAAAAGCAGATAAAGGTTCCCGAGGATGGGGACCCTGAACCAGAAGACGCTCACAAAAATGACGAGCAGAACATCTATGAAGCCCAAAATAATATAAGGCGCCATTTTCCCTGCCATCAGCTCCCACGGTCTTATCGGAGAAACTATCAGCTGTTCCATCGTGCCGTATTCTTTTTCTTTTACAATGGAAACTGCGGTCAATAGAGCAGTAAGTATTGTCAGAAGAACTGCGAGTATCCCGGGCACCATATAATTCACGCTCTTCATCTCCTGGTTGTGGAACACCCTGACCCGCGCGTCTATTACATTTATTGCGCCGGACGCGCCCTTTAGCCTTTCATTAAGTATCTTTGTGACATTTTCAAAAACAACTCCGTTTATATAAGCAAGGGCTATTCCCGCGGAATTGGAATTTGTGCCGTCCAGGATAAACTGCACCTGCGCCTGTTTTCCTGACACGATATTTTTTGAATAGTCCGGCGGGATATTTATCGCCACCTGCGCCCTGCCGCTGTCTATCATCTTTTTTTCATCGGCAATGCTCTTTGAGCGGTCCACTATCCTGAAATATGTGGAGTTCTGGAAGCTTGAGACGAACTCCCGGCTCAGATTGCTCTGGTCGCGGTCGTACACCGCCGTATTTATGTTCCTCAGGTCAAGGGTCGCCACATATCCGAACACAATAAGCTGGATCAAAGGCGCAAGGACCACCGCCCCTATCAGCCTCTTATCCCTGAAGATCTGAATGAACTCTTTTCTAATTATATGTACCAGTCTTGAATCTAACATTTTATTAATCAAGCCTCTTGCTGAAGCGCTTTGCCGAGAGCGCAATCATGACACATCCGAACGCGATCAGCATCAGCGTGTCCGGCCAAAGATATGCTATTCCTACGCCTTTCAAGAATATCCCGCGCAGTATGGTTAAAAAATACCTGGCGGGAACTACATACGTGATGAGCTGTATTATCCACGGCATCCCTTCTATCGGAAAAACAAAACCTGAAAGGAGTATTGAAGGAAGCATCGTTGTCATCATCCCGATTATTACCGCATTTTCCTGGTTATCTGAAATTGTAGAGATAAAAAGCCCGAGACCCAGAGAGCCGAATATGAAGATCGTTGACTCTATGAACAGCAGCATGATGCTGCCTTTTATCGGGACTCCGAACACCGTGCTGCCGAATGCCACGCACAGCACTACGTCAAGGAACCCTATCAGCACGTAAGGAAGAAGCTTCCCTATCATAATTTCGACCGGTCTTATTGACGTGACTATCAGCTGTTCCATTGTACCCCGTGTTTTCTCGCTCACTATAGAAAGAGAAGTTATAAGAGCGGCAAGTATCATAAGCACCATCGATATAATACCGGGGACAAGGAAGTTCATGCTTCGAAGTGACTCGTTGTACCAGACCCTTGTTTTTGCGTCTATCGGTATCATATTTTCCGCGTTTTTCACGCCTGATCTTGAAAGAGTGGACACAATTATTGATTTTGTGTAATCCTGCAGGATGCCGTTTATATAACCGATCGAAACCGTCGCGGTGTTAGCGTCGGCTCCGTCAAGTATCACCTGGACAGTTGCTTTTTTACCGGAAAGCACATCCTGGGCAAAACCTCTGTCAAAATTGATAATGACATTTGCCCTGCCGCTCAGGAAATATTTTTCTGCGTCGCTGTAGCTTTCAACGTTAGCAACGACCTTGAAATATCTTGAGGCCTCGAATTTCCGCACGATCTCTCTTGTAATGGGTTTGTTGTCCATATCGCGGACCACTGTCGGAATGTTCTTGATATCGAACGTTAGCGCGTAACCGTAAAGGATCAGCATGACAATCGGAAGAGCGAAGGTTATAACAAGGGTCCTTGTATCTCTCATTATATGGAAGAACTCTTTCTGCATTATCGAAGTTATTCTTCGAATATCAATCATATCTTTCGCTCTCCAAATGGAACCTGAGACGACTCGACTGAGCTCGTCGAAGTCTAAACGTCTCGGTTCCATTTATCTTCTAAAAAACAAGGGACCGCGAAGTTCATTCGCAGGTTCCTTGTTAGTCATTTTTGACATTCCTCCCCGCAACATGCACAAAAACGTCATCAAGACTTGCTTTCCCGTAATTTTTCTTGAGCTGGGTCGGGCTTCCTTCCGCGACTATAACGCCGTCAGAAATAAGCGCCAGATTGTTGCAGTGCTCGGCTTCGTCCATATAATGCGTTGTAACAAGGATCGTGGTGCCGTTTTCTGACAATCTGTAAATAAGCTTCCAGAAATTTCTTCTTGAGACGGGATCAACGCCGGAAGTGGGCTCATCCAAAAATAAGATCCTGGGATCATGAACGACCGCGCACCCGAGAGCCAGTCTTTGCTTCCATCCTCCTGCAAGATTTCTTGTCAGTTCACTTTCTCTTCCCGAGAGCCCGGCCATTTCTATCATCTCTATTTTTCTTTTTTCGCGTCCCGCAATAGGCGTCTGGTAGATGCCGGCATAAAAATCAAGGTTCTCCGCTACGGTCATGTCCTCGTAGAGGCTGAACTTCTGCGACATGTAGCCGATATTTTCTTTTATCTTCTCGCTTTCCCTGTTGATATCGAACCCTCCCACGCTTCCTGAGCCTGCTGTCGGCTCAAGGATCCCGCAGAGCATCCTTATCGTGGTTGATTTACCCGCGCCGTTAGGGCCGAGAAAGCCGAATATCTCGCCTTTCTTCACATTGAAGCTCACAGAGTTCACGGCTGTAAAATCACCAAACTTTTTAGTCAGCTTATCAACTGTAATTGAATATTCCATTTTTTTCTCTAGTCCCCAGCCCCCAGTCCCTAGCCCCTATGTTCTCATCATCCATACGAACACGTCCTCCAAGCTCGGCTCTATCTGTCGCAGCTCGCATACATCAAGCCCGCCCTGTTTCAGGGCCGCTTCTATCTTTGGGATATCGGCAGATGCACTGTCTGAAACTATATGCAGCCTGTCGCCAAATACTTCGAACGGATATTTAGCTTCGAGAAGTCTGGCTGCCGGCCTTATCTGATCGCATACGAGCTCAATGACCTGCTTTTGCATTTTTGCCTTGATCTGCCCGGGAGTTCCTTCCGTCAATATTTTCCCGTTCAGCATCAAAGCGACCCTGTCGCACATTCCAGCCTCGTCCATATATGGTGTAGTGACGAATATCGTGACCTTCGGGACAAGTGATTTTATTATCTGCCAGAATTCACGCCTTGAGATCGGGTCCACCCCGGTGGTCGGCTCATCAAGAAAGAGTATTTTTGGAGTGTGGATGAGGGTGCAGGAAAGAGCAAGCTTTTGTTTCATTCCTCCGGACAGGTTTTGCGCTGGCCTGTCCTTGAATTTTTCAAGGCGGCTGAACTCAAGGAGCTCTTTTTTTCGTTTTTCGATCTCGTTTTTAGGCACAAGATGTATTTCCGCAAAAAAATCGAGGTTCTCCTCCACCGAAAGATCGCCGTACAGGCTGAACTTTTGCGACATATACCCGATCGAATCCTTCACTTTTTCTGGATCTTTATCTACATCGTCGCCAAAAAGCGCCGCAGACCCGGAATCTATCTTATAAAGACCGCAAAGGAGCCTTATGGTTGTCGTTTTTCCCGCGCCGTCGGGGCCGATCAGGCCGAAGATCCTGCCTTCGGGGACGTTCAGGTCCAGATTGTTAACGGCTGTCGCATTGTTGAATTTCTTGACGAGCCTGTCAGTTTGGATCGCGTACATTTATGACAGCGTCTGCCGGCATACCAGGTTTTAAACGAAGGTCTTCATTTGGTATTTTGACCTTGACCTCAAAAACCTGGTTGACCCTTTCCTCTTTTGTCTGAATGTTCTTGGGGGTGAACTCCGCCCTGCTTGCTATGTATTCGACGCTGCCAGGGAACCTTTCTTTAGGGAATGAATCGACCGATATTTCCACTTTATCGCCAAGGTTAACTCTGCCTACTTCCCGCTCGGTCACATAGACCTTGAGCTCCAGCGATCTGAGGTCCGCCACAGTGACAATTGTCGAACCCGGACCGACCAGCTCGCCTTTTTCAACCGCCTTGACCAGCACTATCCCGTCGATCGGAGAGACAATGACCGCATCATTGAACTGCGACCGGGCTGTTTCTAGGGCCGCTTCAGCCTGAAGAAGGGCGTTGCCCGCAGAATTTGCGGCTGTATCTGCGGCATCATACTGCTGCCGGGTTGCCATCCCGTCCTCGTACAGCCTTGAGATCCTGATAAAATCCGCCTTCGCTGTCTGCGCTCTGGACTTGGCCGCATCCTTCCCTGCCTGAGCTGACCAAAGCGCTGCCGCGATCTCGGGAATATCTATCTTTGCAATGGGATCCCCTGTTTTAACTGTGCTTCCTTCATTGACATATCTTTCAAGCACCCTGCCTGACACTTTAGACCCTACCTGGACATCGATCGCTTCTATAGTGCCGGAAGCGTATATTTTTCCTCTATTAAGATATGCGGCCAGGAATGACCACGAATAATAAACAACGGCCAGCATGATGACCGCCGATATTACTGCCAGTATCCTTTTTTTCTTTAAATCTTCAGTTCCACTCATAACTCTTCACTTCCAGCACCCGGCCTGCCATTGTGAATGTGACCGCGTCCTTTTTTACGGCCCCTATTATCTTTATGCCCGTTTTGCCGCTCTTTGCGCCGCTGAATATTTCCTCGGAAGCCTTTCCCGTTAGGGTGAAAGTGTTGCCCGAATTGTCGATAAAGGCCCAGAAACCTCCCTCAAGACCGACAAAAGTCATTTTCCCTTCAAATGTATAGTTGACCTCGGCGACGGACAGGCTCTCGGTGTCCAGAACACCCCTTGCTTTTGATATCGCAAGTTTTGCCAGCTCCATGTCCACCTGCGCCGACAAAAGATCTATCTCCGCCTGCGTGAGAGACGTCTGGGCATCAAGCACTTCTATATTCGTCGCAAGGCCGTTCTTATATCTGATTTCAGCAATATCATGGTTCTCTCTTGCGCTCTTTATCCCCGCTTTAGCGGTATCCAGCACCTCGACGGCCGCAGAATAATTAAGGAAAGCCTGTTTCACGTCCAGCTCCACGCCCTTCCTCACCATTTCCCTGTTCGCATAGGAAGAGAGCAGATTGGCTTCCGCCTCTTTGATCTTGCTCTGCGTCAAGAACCCGTCAAAGATCGACCACGAAGCGACCCCTGCCACCTGCCAGTTCCTGGCGTCATAGTTCAGTGTATCGATGTCATAATCGGTATTGCTCCACTGATAATATCCCTGAAGATTGACGGACGGCAGCCATCCCGCCATCGCGGCTCCGCGGCTCCTCTCAGATATTTCAACGGACCCTTTTATCTGCTTCCAGTCCGGCCTGCTTGAAAAAGCGTCCTTCAGCATGCTCTGATAGCTGAAGTTCTTTTCATAGGCCCTTTCCGAAAGATCGATATCATCGATCCTGATCTCGATATCAATGGATTTTCCGATAGCGGTATTGAACGATGCCTTTGCCACCTCAAGGCTGTTCCTTGCTCTTATAAGCCCCTGTTTTGCCTTTGAAACCGAGACCTCGCTGCGCAAAATGTCCGCCCTTGTGGCCATCCCGACAGTGAACATCTTTCTTGCCTGGTTCAGGTGGGCGGCCGCCATTTCAAGGGATTCCTCCTGCAGCCGCAGCATTTTTATGGCTTTCAGGTAGTTGTAATAGGATTGGGTCACATCATAAATGCAGTTCTGCTTGGCTTTTCTGTACTCTTCCCTTGCGGTCTTGGCATTTTCCATTGCTATCGACAGAGCGTTCTCCAGCTTGCCGAAAGTAAAAACGTTCTGCGTAAAGCTCGCCTGCCAGCCCTTGACCGCCGCGACATCGTCAACACCGAGCGTCAGCGGCGTGTTCATTATCACCGTCCTTATGGGGGCCTGATAATTCCTCGAATAATTTCCCTGCAGGTTTATGGCAGGCAGATAGGATGCGAATGCCTGGCCGACCTTGGCGCTTGCCGCGTCAGCCTTTTTCTGCACCATGACGACATTATCGTTGTTCTTTAAGGCCGTGTCGATGCTTTCCATGAGCGATATAGCAAAAGCAGCGGGATGACAGAATATCAGGACAGTAAGGAAACCGAAAATGAACCCTCTCTTCATTTAGATGCTCCCGAGAAGATGTTGATTGATCCTATATATATTATGCTATTTTATGTGGTTTTTCAAGATATTTTTGGCCACGTTGACCGCCTCAACCGCATCTTTTGCAAAATTGGCGCCGAAGGATCTTGCGTAGTTTGAAGTAACGGGAGCGCCGCCGACCATGACCGGGATATTCACTCCTTCTTTCTCGAGCAGAGCCTTGACCACTTTCATGCCGGGCATGGTGGTGGTGAGCAGGGAGGAAAGCAATATAACATCAGCGCTGTTCTCCTTTGCGGCACTGACGATCTTTTCAGGAGGAACGTCCTTTCCGAGGTCGATCACATTGAACCCGTGGTTCTCAAGCAGCATCGAGACGATGTTCTTTCCTATATCGTGGATATCTCCAAGGACCGTGGCGATAACTGCCGTGCCTATCATCTTCCGGTCCCCCGGTTTTATCTCTTTCTTAACCCTTTCAAACGCGGCTTTCATCGCCTCGGCGGAGGCCATCACCTGGGGGATGAAATATCTGCCGTCATTAAACCTTTTTCCTACCTCCTCCATCGCAGGAAGAAGGTCTTTATCTATGATCTGTTGAGGCTTTGCAATTTTAAGTTCTTTTTCAACGAGTAATACAATATTTTCTTTGTCTCCGTCTACCACTGCATCATAAATCTGTCTCGAAATGTCTTTCTTTTCTTTTTTTTCTTCCGCCTGGTCCCTAGTCCCTACTCCCTTTTCCCCATGATCCGCTATCCACTTTTTAGCCCCCTTATCAACGTTCATGAACACCGCTTCCGCCGCTCTGAGATCCGTTCCTGAAACCTTCACCGTCAGATTTTCGGGATTATAGATCGCAGCGTCCAGGCCGGCCTTGACCGCGAGCCTCAAGAACGCAGCGTTCATTATCTTTCTTGCAGGAAGGCCGTGTGAAACATTGCTTACTCCGAGCACCGTCCTGACCTTTAACCTGTCCTTTACCAGCTTTATGGCCTCTACGGTCTCCGCGACATCTTCCTGCTGGGCCCCCGCCGCAAGGGTCAGAACATCTATAAAAATATCCTCTCTCCTGACCCCTTCAGATAGCGCCCGTCCGACGATCTTTTCAGCTATCTTAAGCCTTTCGGACGCTTTTGACGGGATGCCTTTTTCAAGGGTGAGGCCTATGACGGCCGCGCCGTATTTCTTTACGAGAGGGAGCACCGCGTTAAGGCTCGTCTCTTTTCCGTTGACAGAGTTCACAAGGGCTTTCCCTGCGAACGTTTTAAGGCCTTCTTCCAGTGTCGCCGGATTTGAACTGTCGATGCACAGAGGTACAGGGACCGAGCTTTCCGCGGTCAGGACCGCGTTCTTTACCGCCTTCAGCTCGTCAATATCCGGCATCCCGACGTTTATGTCAAGCATGTCCGCTCCTGCCGCGACCTGCGACACCGCATCCCGCCTCACGACCGAGGTCCTGCCCTGCTTTATATCTTCCTGCAGGTCCTTTCTGTTGGTCGGATTGATCCTTTCGCCGATTATGATGGTCCTGCCCGGTTTTATCTCAAGGACCTCCGTCCTGCTTGCCAGTTTGGTGTTTAGAGTTTTGGATTTGGAGGTTGTTTCGGATTTCGGATTTCGCCTGCCCGCAACGCTTCGCGTAGCGAGGCGGGCGGGGATTTCGAATTTAGCGATCGTTTCAACGATCGCTTTTATATGCTCCGGCCCTGTCCCGCAGCATCCTCCGATGAACTTGACCCCGAGCTTTGCCATCTCGACCGCGTATTTTGAGAACCTTTCCGGGGTCATCCGGTACACAGTTTCGTCATCGATCACTTCAGGGTTTCCCGCGTTCGCCATAATTGATATCGGAAGGTTTGTGCTTTTCAGAAGGATCTTTGCGGTCCTGACAAGGCCCTGCGGCCCTGATGAGCAGTTAGCGCCGATCGCATCAGCCCCCAGGGCTTCAAACACCGCAGCGGCGGCCTCAGGCGGGGTCCCCGTATTCGTTTTCTGGTTTTCGCCGTAGGTAAGATGTACGATCACCGGAAGTTTTGTCGCGCTCTTTACTGCGATCAAAGCAGCCCGCGCTTCCTGGATATCGCTCATTGTTTCTATGGAGATCAGATCAGCCCCAGCTTCTTCGAACACCTTTGCCTGGGCATGGAATTCCTCAAAAGCCTGATCAAAAGAAAAAGCTCCAATCGGCTCAATCAATTCCCCGAACGGGCCCATTGAAGCGGCAACAAGAGCCCTGCCTGCAGCGGCTTTTTTGGCATTCCGCACGGCGTCAAAGTTTATCTTATGGAATTTACCTTCAAGCCCGTACCCTTTGAGCTTGTTCTTTGTACCGCCAAAAGTATTTGTCTCGATAATGTCCGCTCCGGCATCGGCATAGGCTTTATGGACGGAAAAGACAACGTCCGGATCGGAAATATTCAGCTCTTCAAAACATTTTCCCGCAGGGACTCCCTTGAGCATTAGCTGCGTGCCCATTGCCCCGTCAAATATATATATCCTATTATCCTTAAATACCGTCATTTTGCATCACCAGCGCGTCTTCCTTCGGGTTCTGGTAGTATTCCCTTCTTCTGTCCAGCACCTTGAACCCGAGCTTTTTATATATCTTCTGGGCGGCAATGTTCGACTGCCTTACTTCAAGGAACAACTTCTTAAGCCCTTTTTCTTTTGCATCCGCTATCAGGCGCTCTATCAGACCGGTGCCTATGCCTTTTTTTCTGCATTTCGGGTGCACTGCCAGCGTTGTGATATGTCCCTCGTCCAGGACATGCCTGAAACCGGTATATCCGCAGATCTTTTTGCCGTCTTTTACCGCGATATAATGCCCGTTGTCAGCTGAGAACTCGTCGATGAAGGTCTGCCTGCTCCAATGAGAAGCGAAAGATTTTTTCTCTATCTTGAGCATCTCCTTGATATCATCCATGGCGACTTTTTCAATGTTCATAATAATTCCTTTCCCTGATCACCCAATCACCCGATTCCCGAATTCCCTGACATTGGGAGTATGGGAATATTTAGGCGTCATTTTAAGAACATCATCCGCCTGTCCCGCATTTATCCTGTCCATCCCCAAAAACGCGACGTTCACGCCTTTCGGCAAAGCATCTTCCGCGGATGCGATATGTATTTCCCCTTTTATCTGCTTCAATAATTCTCCGAGCCGTTTTTCCGTAACCACCATATCATCCGATATCCTTCGTAATTTTTTTGAATCGGATGTGAAGAGAGCAAAATTTACTTCGCCTCTCACCGCATCGCAGATCGCCGCGACTGTCCCCCTGACCTTCACCAGATCATATGCAACGGCTTCAAGGGTAGAAACTCCCGTTATCGGAATATTTAGGACCTGGGCCAGACTTTTCGCGGCCGCAAGGCCGCCCCGGAGACCCGAATATGAACCCGGACCTTCGGCCACTGCAATACCGTCAATATTTTTAATATCGACCCCCGCCTCCTCCGTTATCCTTTGCACCAAAACCATCAGATCTTCGGACTTCAAAGCCCGCGACGTGAACTCCGCAAGGACCTTTTTATCTTCAATAAGCCCCGCACTGACGATCTTCCCTGCAGTGCTGATCCCCAATATTTTCATTTCTTGAATATCTTGATCTCTCTTTCGTTCTCCCCGACGGTCTCAAAATATATCTTAACACACCCCTCCGGGAGCAGGCCGCCCATTTTTTCGGCCCATTCTATGACAGTTATTGCATTATCATTGATAAGGTCCCCGATGCCGAGGTCCTCGATCTGCGTAATTTCATCCAAACGATATAGATCGATGTGATACAGGAGGGGCGCAAAATATTGCGCCCTTACAGGTATTTTATATTCATTGATTATTACGAACGAAGGGCTTGTCGCGTTCTCTTTTATGCCGAGGCCCTCAAAGATGCCCTGAGTGAATGTGGTCTTTCCGGCACCCAGGTCCCCGAAAAGGGCTACCGTGTCCCCCAGCCGGAGCTTTTTTGCCAGGTCGCGACCGGCTTGTCTTGTCTCTTCCGGGCTACCAGCGTTCAAAATCGTCCACAGCCCCTTTTTTGATCTCCCTGAAACCGGGAAGTTCGTCGTCGTATTTTTCCGCGGCCTCAGCCTTCTTTTCCTCGAACAGCTCCGCGACCGTCCTTTCAAGCACCGGATGCATCACTCTTGCGCCAATTTCGTTCAAAGGCTCGAGAACGAACATTCTTTCCTGGAGCAGGGGGTGAGGAATGGAAAGGTCGTCCTCGCTCATTACAACGTCCTTATAGAGCAGGATGTCAATATCGATGGTCCTCGGCCCCCATTCTATCCCTCTTTCTCTGCCGAGGGTGTCTTCTATCGCCTGGCACGCGGCCAAAAGTTTGTCCGGATCAAGGCTTGTCTTTATTTCCACGGCAGAGTTGATGAACTGCGGCTGAGAGCGGTTGCCTTCGGGCATCGTCTCATAATTGGACGCCCTTCTGACCACTTTTATTCCGGGGGTCTCCTTCAGTATCGTGATGGCCTGTTCGATATACTCTTCCCTGTCGCCCACGTTGGAGCCGAGACCGAGGTAAGCGGTGACCTGCTCGCCCGGCTTTAATTTGAATTTTTCCTTTCCTTCCGCCTTTACCTGGGCCTGTTTTACTGCCAGCGATTTTGCTTTGGCCCGGGCCCTGCCCAGGGCTTTTGTCATGGCCTTCTTTTTCGGCGCGACCTTTGCTTTTTTGATCCCGGCTTTCTTCACCTTTGACTTGTACGGGCGGGTTTTAATCCCGCCCCTGACTTTTGACTTTTTACTTTTAACTTTTGTCTTCTTCTTCATCTCTTGGCTCCTCTCGATATTGTATCTGATACTTTGGCGATTTTTGCCATGAAATCAGTATTATGAACTCTTATTATATCAACTTTCTTTGAAATGGCAAGAGCAATCGTTGCAGCGGTCCCGATGTCCCTTTTCAGCGGATCTTCCTCTCCCAATATCCTTCCTATCATGGACTTTCTTGATGTTCCTATGCAGACGGGCCTGCCCAGGCAGCGCAGTTCTTCCAGCCTCCGGAGGATCTCGATATTATGTTCCAGGGTCTTTCCGAAACCGATCCCGGGGTCGATTATCAGGGCCCCTTCTTTGACCCCCGCCTTTACGGCCAGGGAGATGCTTTCTTCAAAATATTTCAGTACCTCTGTCATGAGATCGTCATATTTAGGGTCCTTCTGCATACTCTCCGGATCGCCTTTCGAGTGCATGATGATGACAGGAACATCATATTTTGCCGCTGTTTCCGCCATTTTAGGGTCATACCTGAGGCCGCTGACATCATTTATCATCTTCGCCCCGGCTTTGATGGCAGCTTCCGCGACAGAAGCTTTTCGTGTATCGATTGAGACGGGCGCGGCCACCGCGCCCCTGCAGATCGCTTTTATAACAGGCGCCGTCCGTTCGATCTCGACATTTTCATCGACCGTCTCCGCGCCCGGTCTTGTTGATTCTCCGCCGACATCGATAATCCCTGCGCCGTCTCGGGCCATTTTTACTGCAAAAGAAACGGCCTCCTCCGCATCCCTGAACATGCCGCCGTCTGAGAACGAATCCGGCGTCACATTAAGAATGCCCATTATATGGGTTTTTTTCCCGAACTCCAGTCCCAGCACCGGTCCTGGAACAGAGTCATATGCCCGCAGGGCAACCTCGATTTCATTTGCTATCTGCGGGAGCCTGAACTGCTGGGACCTCAGCCTGACGAACAGGTCCGTATACTGCGACAGCGTACCTAATAATATGACATCGGTCACTTCCACGGAATGGTTAATTGTTCCTGCGCTTGTCGCCGCCTCCCCTCCTCTTGCCAGCATATCCTGCTTAAGAATGTTGGCAGCCGTTACAGGAACGCCCGTTATCTTTACCGCGCGGAAAACCGCCTTGGCCGCCATTATCTTTGCGCCTTTGGGATCTGCCTTTATTCCAAGCATTTCCCTCTCGGCCGCTGCCGGGCCATCGATACGGATCACCCTTGCTGAATATGTCATATCGGAAGGTATTATAACATGAAAAGAAGATGCGGATTTCAGGCCAGGGACAGCCTGATAATTCTGCTGCTTTTTTCGTTCATTTTCACCCTTTCATCCACCCTGAACCCGGCCACCCAAACGATCTTTTCCCTGTCACAGACAACAGGCACCCCTGCCCTGTCGCCGGACGGGACTTTTTCATCAACGAACAGATCAGACAATTTTTTGCTTCCTTTCATCCCGAGAGGGACAAAACGGTCGCCTTTTTTAGGGCTCCTGACGGTCAGCATTTTCCCCTTGACCCTGCCGGCATCGATATAAGCCTCTTGTTTGCCGATATTCTTGAACGCGGGGGCTCTTTTTATCGCTAAAGCTGAGACGATCTGCCCCGTCCCTTTAATGACGGCTTTCCCGGGGACCGGAAGCTGATATTTAAAAACCTTCAGGCCGCCCTTCCGCGGCTTTTGCCCTGAAACGGACATAATTTTCCCGTCCTTAAAGATGAATATTCCGCCGGGAAGATGAAGTTCCCCTTTTTTAAGCGAAAGGATGTCCTCAACATGAACTTTGTAGATGTCTTTGAGGTCGCCTTTCACCTTTTCGATGGCCGCTCGGAGGACATGGGATTTGAGCGTCCCGGGCAATCTATGGAATTTATCCGTGCCGATGACCAGCCTTCCGCCCGAAGCGGATATCATGCAGCTCTTCAGGCCTCTTGCCGCCTCCTCCTCGACCTTCTTATACTGCAGCGCAGCCGCTTTTATAAGGCGAAGGACCCGGGGTCCTATATTCTTTCCTGTCTTTGACAGGGCCGGGAGGAGCTCTTTCCTGATCCGGTTCCTTGTGTATTTTACATCATTATTGGAAGCATCGATGACATACTTCAGGCGGTTCTTCCTGCAGTACGCAAGGACCTCTTTTCTTGAGACCTCCAGCAGAGGCCGGACCACCTTCCCGTTCACCGGGGGTATAGACCTGAGCCCTTTGAGCCCGGTCCCTCTGATGAGCCTGATAATGAAGGTCTCGATGTTGTCGTCTGCATTATGCCCTGCGGCGATCTTGTTTGCCTTGATCTTTTTTGCGGTGTTTTCAAGGAACTTATATCTCAAGACCCTTGCCGCCTCTTCAACGGTCATTTTGTTCTTTTTCGCATGAACAGGAACATCCCCTTTGCCCGCAATGAAAGGGACCTTCCATTTCTTGCATAAAAGCTTTACGAACTCCTCATCACGCACCGCCCCGGCCTTTCGGATCATGTGGTTAAAATGCGCCGCCATCACTTTTATCTTTGGATATGAAAGAAGAAAGTGAAGCAGAGCGACTGAATCAGGTCCTCCGGATACGGCGACAAGGACCCTGTCCCCGCGACGGAGCATTTTATGTTCTTTTATCGTCTTTTTGGCTTTTTGTTCAAGCAATTTACGCCAGCCTGTCGGCTAAGGGCGCTATCAGCGGGATCTTGACGTCTTTTCCCTGAAGGAAAAGTGCCGCGCAATAAACACCGTACAGCCAGAAGATGAATGCAGCAAGGCCGGTGACCCTGTCCAGCAGAGGTATGTTCACGCTGGAAAGCACAAAATTGACAACTATCCTGAGAATGACCAGCAGGGCAGCGATCAGAAGCCACAATAAAAGCGCCTGCGCCGCGTGAAAAGCCAGCTGACGGTCTTTTCTCTTCTCCGACAGTATCATATATAGCGACGGGAAGGCAAAAACATAGGAGGCCGCAATCAATATTTTATCCGTCAATTTCAATTCTTTGTCCATTTTATTATGTCGGGGGCCGGAATCGAACCGGCGACCTAGGGCTTATGAGTCCCTCGCTCTAACCGTCTGAGCTACCCCGACATTTTTTCAGGCGATCTTCCTCATCACGAGCCCCGAATAAGGTTTTGGATAGAAGAACGTGGATTTCTGCGGCATCCTGCCCCCCCGGTCCGCGATATCCATGATCTGCTTGACCTTTGCGGGATTAAGCAGCAGAGCGCAGGCGGCTTTGCCTTTTCTTACGGCGGACACGGCCTCTTCGTCGTCATGAGAATAGGTTATCACGGCCTCACTTCTGCCGTCCCTGTATTTATCGGTGATGTCGTCTATCAAAAGGCTGTGAAGGATCGCGGTGTCAAGGGCCGACAGGTCCTGGCGCCCCTTCTGGAGCATGATCTTGTCCTTTGAGACCACGTCCCTGAGCTTCAGCATGTAGAGCTTGTTGTCCTTCCCGCTGAAATATCCGAACACGTGACCCGCGGCCTTTTCTATTTTGGCAAAAGAGTCCACTTCCACGATCAGAAAATATTTTTTCGCGTTCTTCAAAAGAAGATCGTTGTCCTCCGCTGTTATATGAAGGACCCTGTGTATAGGCAGGACCAGAAGCCCGGGATCCTGTTCCTCGACAAAATAAGTCATTATATAATTATGCGGATTTGACGAGTCCGGATTTATCTTGAGCTCTTTTGCGTAATTAACGGCGGTCTCATGTCTGTGATGCCCGTCCGCTATATAGACATTTATGCCGTCGAACGACCCGCAAAAAGACGAGATCGCACCCTCATCGCAAACTCTCCACAGCCTGTGGAAAGCGCCCGCGTCATCCTTTACTTCAATTACCGGCCGGTCTTCGGGAATAGACACTTCATCGCCTTTATATGTAACGAAGATGGGCTCTGTGTTGGCGGCCGTCGCGCGCATAAGCAAAAGCCTGTCCTCCTTCGGCTTTGAAAAAGTGTTCTCATGGACCTTGATAGCGCCCCTGTGGTCAAGCTTCAGAAGCCCGATGAAGCCTTTCCTTGAATATCTCATCTTCCTGTGCGTGAACTCCTGCTCGTACACATAAAGGCAGGGGGATCCGTCCTCGATCAGGACGTCCTCTTTCAGCCATTTTTCAAGGAACCCCGCGGCCCGGGAGTAGCGGTTGTCGCTTTCACTGTCCTGCGGAAGTTGTTTCCCCAGGATTATCCTGACTATATTATTCTCGTCCTTTAAATAGAGCCTGTCCTGCTCCTCCTGCGAGATCACGTCATAGGGAGGCGAGATGACGCGGGAAACGTCCTTAACCTTTTTTGTATTGTAAGTTATGCCCCTGAAAGGCCTGATATCTACCATTTTGTCCCCTTAGATTTATATTATAACAAAATTAAAAAATAAAAACATTTGCAAAAAACGCGGGGTTTTGTTAAAATATTATCCATGGCGGAATCAAACAAGACAAAAGTGCTTGTCATCGACGATGAACCTGGGGCCCTTGAATCCTTCAGGATGATCCTGGAAATAAAGGATTTTGAGGTCTCGACCTTTTCAAACGGCCTCGAAGCTCTGGCAGACGCCGAAAAAAAGGCCTATGACATAGCGTTCATCGACCTCAAGATGCCGATCATCGGCGGCCTGGACGTGCTGAAAAAGCTTAAAGAGATTTCCCCCTTAACCGAAGCGATAATCGTTACAGCCTATGCCTCTGAAGAATCGCAGGCCAATGCGATAACTTTGGGCGCTATGGAATATCTGAGAAAACCGTTCCTGATGGAAGAGATATTCTCGCTCTGCGACAGGGCGCTCAGAAAAAAGCGTGAAAAAGGCCCGAAAGGCCCCGCCAGCGGTCCGAACCTCGGAAGCATCCACTGATCCGGTCAAGCAGATGCGATCCGTCCCGCCTTTTATGCAGAGAAGGCGACAGATAATTGATATCGCAGCATCCTTCGCATTTTTCTAGACTGCCTTCCATCTTCCGGTAGCCGGACACGATATCCGAACCCCATATCCTATCAAGCCCGCCGTTGATGGGCACCCTGGCATGCGGTGCATTGATGCAGGGAAGCACCAGGTGGTCGTCGGGAGAGATCGTCAGGACCTTTTCAAGGGCCCGGCAGGCGGGCCTGTCTTTTCTGTTCCCTCCTTCCTTCAAAAGCCCCATCAGGGCCTTGTCCACATCTATATGCCTCCTGCCGGAATACCTTAAGATATAGTCAACCGTGATCTTTTCAAAGCCTTCAAGCCCGAAAAAATGGTGCACAGGGTTTATCCTCAGGACCGCCCCTTCCCGCTCCGAGATCTCCGCCATTTCCGGAAGGTACCGGATGCTGTTCCTTGTAACCGTGAAATTAATGGTAACTTTCATTCCGCCGCCGGCGGCTGAACGGACAGCATCCAGCGCCTCAGAAAAACATTCCTGCCCTCTTATCCTGTCATGGTCTTTTGCCTCCGGCGAATCCAGTGAAATATAAAGCCTGTCGATAAGCCCTTTAAGATCGGGAAACCTTTTTGAAAGCCCGGCCCCTCCGGTGAAAAGTCCGGTCAATAGGCCCCGCTGCTTTGCGGCGCGAAGTATGCCGGCAAGATCATCCCTTAATAATGGCTCTCCTCCCGTGAAATTGACTGTTTTTGTCCCTATCCCGGCCAGAGAGGACAGGTTTTTTTCTATAACGGGCAGAGAGGCCTCTTCTCCGGCCTCGAACTCGCCGTCACGCCAGATATTGCAGAACTCACACCTTGAATCGCACCTGTAGGTCAGATAGTAATGGCAGATCATACCGTTCGGAGCTTCGGGACCAGAAGGCTCAAAAAACCGGAGAGCAGGATCATAAGGCCGAGTATAAGTATCGATATGTTCAGCCCGAAGTAATCGGCTATGAGGCCGAAGACCACCACAGGCAGGGTGAACGCGAAGTTGATCAGCATGTTCTGTATTCCGAACACCCTCCCCCGCAGCGACCTCGGGGTCTTGTGCTGGATGATCGTCTGGATCGTGGCGTTGATAAGTATGTTCCCGAAACCCAGAATAAAGCAGTACAACAGCGCCAGAAGAACGCTCCTCGTGAACGAGAGCAGTATCAAAACAGTCCCGGAAGAGGCGAACCCGATGAAGACTACCATGCTCTTTTTGAAATAATGGCTGAGCCTTCCGAGCGCCCACATACCCAGCATCATGCCGGCGCCCGCAAGTATCACCAGATAACCGAAATTCTTCGCGCCGATCCCGATGTACTTTTCGGCGAACTGGATCGCCAGCATGCAGATGACCGCAAGTCCTGACGTGATCATCATCATCTTTATAAGAGAATACCTTATCACCACGTTCCTGCGTATGAACTCGAAACCCATCAAAAGGTCGTGCTTAACGCTCCTTATAGAGACGCGCCTGGTCTTTTCGGTCCCGTTCCTGTGCGGCACCAAGAAGACGGCAAGCGCCGAAACAAAATACAGGACCGCGGCGACCGCAAAAGTGACCTCCTCTCCGAAAATTATCACCAGCGGTGCGCCGAGCCCGAAACCAACCACCGAGCTCCACATCCAGGTGGTCATGAAGAGGGAATTGGCGACTATCAGGTTCTCTTTTTCCACCACTTCTGACAAAAGGGAGGCCTCGGCGGGAGCAAAGAACTGCGCGATAGTGTATATAAGCAGGCTTACCATGAAGATCCCGAAAAGCGATTTTTGAAGGAGGAATATGATAAGGATTATCAATATCCCTCTCAGTATGTCCGACAGGACCATGGTTTTTTTTCTCTGCCACCTGTCGACATATACGCCGGCAAACGAAGCGAACAGAACGGAGGGAATGCCGAAAGAGAGCATGGGCACAGATACTCCGAGATTTGTCTTTGTGAGGTTGTAGGCGACTATGACCAGAACGTAGATGTATATCCTGTCGGCCATCTGAGATAAAAGCTGACCTATCCACAGGCAGACAAAAGAGCTGTTCCCCAGCACTGCACTGAACCTGGGAGGGATCACATGCTTTTCCAAAGGCGGATGTCCTTTCCCAGATGGTCTGACAGGCACGGGACCAGGATGCTGTCCAGGGCCCTGAGCTCGGAAGCGGAGATGTCTGCCGCGTCAAAGCTGCCGTTCTTAAGATAGCCTACGCACTTTTTCTGGGCTTTTGAGAACTCCTCGACAGGCAGGATCCCCTCTATGTCGGCGAACCTCACGTCGAACATCCTTGTCACAAGCACCGGGGACACCCCGGACTTAAGCATGAGAAAGCTGTCGACTATAAGGTCAAAAAGAGGTTCGTTCCTGGTCCTTTCTTCAAGGAAAGAGGCCGCGACCTTGACGATATACATCGCCGCCTGAAAAGTGAACTCGTTCTCCCTCAAAACATGAAAGGTCTCGATTGTCTCGGCCTGCGATATGATATCAAGGCTTTTTCCCTTTGCCAGCAGAAGCTGGTTGTACGAAAAAGGCTCGAGCCTTCCCCCGAACTTGCTGGCGGCTTTTTGCGCTGATTTTGCTATGGCGCAGATCCTGCCGTGCTGTTTTGTGAAAAGCACGACCAGCTTGTCGGCTTCGGCAAACCTTGAGGACCTCAGCGTGATCGCTTCTGCCTTGTAAAATGCCATAATTTAGATAAACTTTAGCACGGCGCACCGATCCAAGTCAAATCATTTTTAGCTCTGTTTTAGGGCGTAAGGCGTCCTTGACTTGAGCGGCGCAACTGTGTTATTTTTAATGTCGAGATGGCAAAAATACTGCTGGCTGACGACGAAGAGAATATCCTGAAGCTCGCGGGGTCCATGCTTGAAGAGGACGGCCATACGGTGGTCTTTGCCGGCAACGGTTTTGACGCGCTTGAAAAGGCCAAGGCCGAGCTTCCCGACCTGATAGTCCTTGACCGGAACATGCCCGGCCTGGACGGCCTTGAGGTCCTGAGCTCATTGAAAGACCTGAAAGGCCTGAACAGGGTCCCCGTGATCTTTTTGACGGCCAGAGATACCGAAAGGGAGAAGTTTGAGGGCCTTAAGACCGGGGCCGTCGATTATGTGACCAAACCTTTCAATATGAACGACCTGAAGGAAAGGATCGATGCGGCGCTGAAAAAGTTCCCTCCGCGGGTCAGATGATGAAGTCCGGGTCCTCTTCGGCGATTTCTTTTTCACCGTTTATTTCAACGGCCACCGCCGACAAAGGCTTTACCACGATATATTTTCTGTAAATGAGGTCTTTCCCCGTGTACGCTTCCACGATATGCCTGCCCGGAATAACCCCCTCGACCGATACCGGAGCTTTTCCGATGATATCATTGTCAAAATATATGTCAGCCGTGGCTTGCGAAGTTATATGAACGCTTCCGGTTACAGCTTTTCTCCACTCGGTCTTTTTTTCAATTTTACCCTGAGCGAGCCTCTCGACTTTGCTCGGGGCGAGTCGAAGGGCCTTTGCCTTTTTAATATGCACGATCTTTTTTCTGTGTCTCACCTGAGTTTTTTTTGGGGCCGCATCCGCAGATACGAACGGCATGAACACGGAAAGAGCGAAAACCGTCAAAATAAGCGTTATTAGTATCCTCATTGTCCCCTGCCCCTCTTATATATTTATCGTCAGAAAAGGGGTGGGATTTCAGCCGGCGAAGAGGGTCATTCCACCTTTACCCAGCCTTCATATTCGAAGTACCCGATAAAGTTGTACGAGATCCGTGCTTTATACCATTTTCTGTCGGGTGTGCAGCCGATTATCCTGACGCTGATCGGTATATCAAAATTGGACTTTGCTCCGTCGCGGGGCTCTTTAAGGAGCTTTTTGACCTGGCTGTCCAGCTTTATCATGCCTTTTGTCTGCGCTTCCGGAGTTCCCGCAGACAGCCTGAAGACCAACAGACCGCTCAAAATGGCCGCGGCAGCTATCAGGCATGCCTTTTTCATTTCCTGTTTTCCTTTCAGAACATTATTTTGAATCTCGTTCCCTTTCCCTCGCGGCTTTCAACCTCTATCTTACCACCTGCGCCCTCGATTATGCCGGCCGCTATCGAAAGCCCCATTCCCGTGCCCCCCTCTCTTCCCGAAAAGAACGGTTCGAATATTTTCCTGACATTTTCTTTGCTTATGCCCTGTCCTGTATCGGAGACATCAACAACGGCCCCGGACACGTTCACGCCCAACCTTCCGCCCGAGGGCATTGCCTGCATTGCATTTATGATAATATTGAAAAATGCCTGGCTGAGCAGGCCTTTGTCCCCTGTGAGCTTTGACGGCGGTCCCGCGGTCTTTTCTATGATGATCCCCGCCCTTTCGCAATCCATCCTTATCATAAAGAGTATGTCGTCAAGGACCTCCTCAAGCGTGAACTCTTCGATCTTTGAAGGACCTTCGACAACTGTCCGGCTCCTCACTGAGCTGAGAAGCCTTTCTATCGAGCTGTTTATTTTTTCTATCTGCCTCGGGACTATATCGTTGAAACTTTCCATAAAATCCCTGTCATCCGCGTTCTGCGGCAGAGACTGGACCATCCCTTTTATGGCCGTCAGAGGGTTCTTTATTTCGTGTGCGATCGAGGCCGCCAGCACGCCGATCCCGGCAAGGTCTTCGAACCTTGAAGGGTCGGGTTTTCCGGAAGCCGGCCTTATCAGGGACATGACAGAATAAGCTATGCCTTTTTTCAGCACAATGTTCAGGTCGAGGAGATTATGGCGCAGGCCCGCGTATGCCGCGATAAAAAGATAGAAAGGAACTATGAAAATACCGACCGGATAGATGTCGAACCCGAACGCCGGAAGGAACCACAGAGCCCCTCCCCCGAACCCTATGAAGGAAGCCAGCATTATGTACGCCGTCTGGTTCCTTTTTGTGCCGCTTGAGCCCCGAAAGGCCCTTATCAGCTCGGCAAAACCAATGGCCGTTACCGCCGCAAAGGCTATCAGAAAAATCAGATAGACCGGCCCTCCCTTGGGATAGAACCTGAAATATTCCGTCGGGAGGATCTGTTCGATAAAATATCCCGTCGGGATGAATGACAAAAAAACAGCGGTGATCAGGGCAAGACCGGCAAGGACGGGCCCGCGCTCGCTCCTTATTCCCAAAAAAGAATAAACAAACGTCAGGAATGTCAATGGGATCAGGACCGCGAACGTTAAATTGAACCTTGTCCAGAAAAGGACGCTCCCGGGGGACGGGGATATTTCTCCCATGAACTGACCGAAGCACCAGAGAGCAAATACCGCGTTATAGGCGGCCAGGCTGCGGGCCGCGGGGCTGGACTTCCCGAACCCTAAGACGGCCGCCGCGGACACTGCACCGAGAAGTGAAAGAAGGAGCAGAATGATGCAGTAAAGTGACATCTGTTTGAAGGTCAGGTCCCTTCTTTTTCCTTTGCTGACGCTCCTATATCGATCATTTCAACGCCCGGCATATATTCGCGGATTATCGGCTCCGTTATATGTGCCAGGTTGATCAGCAGTTCACGTATCCTCCTGGCCTCTCTTTCGATCGTCTCAAGCCTTTCCTTAACGAACTCCATCGGCATGTCCGACTTTGAGGCCATTTTGAGCAGAAGCCCCTGGGTCTGCGCCAGCACTGAGGTGAGCGGGTTGTTTATCTCGTGCTGCAGGCTTACCGACAGCTTTGTCAGGGTGGAGAGCCGCTCCGCCTTGACCAGCTCTTCTCTGGTCTCGATCAGCTGTTTGTTCATCTTTTCAAGCATCACTGTGTACTTTTCCCTGGCCTGCGCTTCCGCCAGCTTTTTGGCCGCTTCTTTTTCTTTTTCGAGCAGAGTGCTGTTCTCCACAAAGATGGCGCTCTGGTTGGCAAGAGTGGTCAAAAAATTGATATCGTCCTCATCGAACGGGTCGCCCGAAAGTTTTTCCCCGAGCGCGAGGAACGCCACCATCTTGTTCTTGAGCATGCTCGGCACGCAGACGACAGCCTTTATCCTTGTAAAGTCCGACAGCACGTCCTCGGTCTTTTTCTTTTCGTAATCGTTGATGAAGATATCGGACATCTCTTTTTCAAGGTCGCTCTTGATCAGCGTTGTCCTGGATTCCTCCAGCGCCTCGATTATCGGAAAATTGGTCGTCATCGTGAAATTGCCCATGTCCTTATTGATGCCGTCCGCCCCCTTGATCTCAAATCGCTCCTTCTTCTCGTTGAACCAGAACAGGGCCGCTCCCGTCAGGTTCATCCTGCGGGTGATGAGCCTGGCAGTGATTTTGAGCAGCCTTTCCATGTCGGAAAGCACGCTCATGGCCGCGCTGGTCTCTTTCAATGTTTTTTCATAATCGAGCTTGTTCTTGAAGAATATCCTGTCGACCCAGCCGGAAAGCCTGTCGCGCAGAGGCTCAAATACCACGGCGAACACAAAGAACACCATCATCCCTATGAAAAAGGAATAATTGCCGCTTATCGTCTGGAATATCCTCGCCATGAAATACAGCACGCCGAAATAAACAACGGTCACAAAGCCGGCAAGCATCGAATAGACGATGCTTTTCCCCAGCAGGACGTTAAGGCCCATGAAGCGGTGCTTGCTGATCGAGTATGTCACCAGTCCGGTGAAGAACAGGGTGGACAGCGGCCCGATCATGTTCAGGACGTACCAGCCGTCGCGGATATCGAGCCTGGGAAGCATCACAGCGGAAGCCCCGGTCAGGATGAAAGGCACCGCAAGCCCCGCCAGAAGATACTGTATCTGCGACCTGGCCACGCCTTTTGTCGAAAAATTCTTCATCAAAAGGACAACAAAGGCCAGCAGGAAGAACATTACAAAGTATGCGATGAACGGCGAATTGAGGTCCGAAAAATCGATCCTGACCATTGCGCCGGGCTTGAACGATACTGAAGCGATCAGGCGGCCCGTCGACAGCAGAAAAATGAACAGAGGAACGGGCATAAAGGTCGTGAAAAATACAAAGGGCCTCACCGTCGCGTTCTCGGGAAAGATCATCGCAAGGTGCAGGACCAGCGCCGGGAGCGCCGCGACAACAGCGTAGCACAGGCTGACCCAGAAGAACACTCCCTGGCTCTGCGCCACCGCATGATAGGTCGCCGTATATGAAAAATAGATCCAGCAGATAATAAGCACTATTATGAAAGCGAAATACCTGTTGGCCCTGCTGTTCAGTCCCTTATAAAAGATGATCGATGCCAGCACCAGGTTAGCCGCGATGGCCCCGAAATATAATATGTCCACGAGGTTCATTCCAATATATTATAGATTTGGCGCAGCTATAAGTCAATTAATATTGTGCTTGCGGAGTTTGGACAGAAGAGTCGTCCTGTCGATCTTAAGCGCCCTGGCGGCGCGGGAATGGTTGCCTCCGGTCCTTATGAGGGTCTTTGCGATATGGTCCTTTTCCGAGTCGTCCAGGAATTTCAGCAGTTCCGCGTCATCAGGCAGGTCACATTCATCAAAGATGCCTTTGGGAAGGTCTTCGATCTCAACAAAGTCCTTTTGGGCAAGTACGACGATCCTTTCGACCACGTTCTCAAGCTCCCTTACGTTGCCGGGCCACATATATCCCGACAAAAGCCTTACGGCGCTGTCATTAAAACCGCGGATGTTCCTGTTCATTTTTTTGTTGAACTTTGAAAGAAAGTGGCTAAGGAGAAGAGGGATATCCTCCGTTCTTGACCGGAGAGGCGGGACCTTTACCGGGATCACGTTCAGCCTGTAATACAGGTCCTGCCTGAAGGAACCTTTTTTCGCAAGCTCCTTCAGGTCGGCATTGGTGGCGCATATCAGCCGGATGTCCACGGGAACAGGCCCGCTTCCTCCGATCCTGTTCACTTCGCCCTCCTGGATCACCCGCAGAAGTTTTGCCTGCATCTGGTACGGAAGGCAGCCTATCTCGTCAAGAAAGACCGTGCCTTGGTCGGCGATCTCGAATATCCCGGCGTGCCTTTCAAGGGCTCCCGTGAAAGCGCCTCTTTCGTAACCGAACAGCTCGGACTCGAAAAGATTTTCCGGGATCGCGGCGCAGTTCACAGCGATAAACGGCCTGTCATGCCTTCCGCTCCTTTTATGGACGGCTTTTGCCACCATTTCTTTTCCGCTGCCGGTCTCTCCCGTTATAAGGACCGTGCTGTCGGATGCCGCAACCCTTTCGATCAGGTCAAAGACATCCCTCATTGCGTCCGATTGCCCGATCATCTCGCCAAAGCTTTCCCTTGTCATCTGCCGGAGAGCCCTGTTCTCTTTTTCAAGCCGCTTCTTTTCAATGGCCTTTTCTATCACCAGCTTCATCTCTTCGGCGTCAAAAGGTTTATTTATGTAGTCATAGGCTCCCGCCTGCATCGAAGCGACCGCGCTCCTTGAATCGGCCATTGCGGTCACCATGACGACCTCGATATCGGGATCAAGCCGCTTTAATTCCTTTAAAAGGGAGATGCCGTCCATTCCTGGCATTTTGATATCAAGAAGGATAAGTTCCGGGTTAAGGGAGGGAATTTTTTTCAGCGCTTCGAGCGGGTCGGCAAAAGCGACAACATCATATAAAGACTTGAAAATGGCCTTTACCGTTTTCAGGATGTCTTCTTCGTCATCCACGACCGCTATAAGAGGCCTTGCTTTGGCCATAAACCTAGATCTTGACGAGCAGAGCGTTCGATATCCCTTCGATCTTCTTTATCTGGCCGATGATCTCTTCGCTTACGGGGTTGTCGATGTTGAGGACCATCACGGCATGCCCTCCGATAGATCTTCTGCCGACGTCCATAGACGCAATGTTTATCTTTTTGTCGCCCAGCAGGGTCCCTACCTTGCCTATGATGCCGGGCTTATCAGTATGCTCCGTTATCAAAAGATACCCGGACGGCAGCACGTCGGTCTGAAGGTCGTCTATCTTCACAAGTCTCTCTCCGAACGAGCCCAGGACCGTGCCGGCCACTGTCTTTTTGTCCCTGCCTGAAAAAACGGACACGGATATCAGGTTTGAAAAGTTCTCGGCGCTTTCGCTCTTGACCTCTTTTACCGAGATGCCTCTTTCCTTTGCGATCAGGGAAGCGTTCACATGGTTCACGGCTTCCCCGAGCGCGAGCGAAAGGATGCCCTTCAGCACCGCGGTGGTCAGAGGAGTGATATTGTGCCCGCTTAACTCGCCCAGATAGGATATTTCGACCTCCGACACGGGACCGCTCATTATCTGCGCCGCGAATTTTCCCAGCTTTTCCGCCAGAGGAAGAAAGGGCTTTACCGGCCCAAGGATATCAGCTCTCATTGAAGGAATATTCACGGCCGCCCTTGCCGGTTCGCCCTTAAGCACATCCGCGATCTGCTCCGCCACGTCCACGGCAACGTTCACCTGCGCCTCGACCGTTGAAGCTCCCAGGTGCGGGGTCGCGATGACATTGTCCAGCTCGATCAGGGGATTGTCGGGCGCGGGCTCTACTTCGAACACATCGATCGCCGCAGCCGCGATCTTTTTGGAAAGGAGAGCTTCTTTCAGGTCGTTCTCGTCAATTATCCCTCCTCTGGCAACGTTAAGGATCTTGACGCCGTTCTTCATCAGGGCGATCTTATCTTTGTTTATCATCTTTGCCGTTTCTTTTGTCTTTGGAAGATGAAGCGTAATATAGTCCGATTCTTTTAATACATCATCCAGGGACCTGACCGTTACTCCGAGCTTTTTAGCATAATCCTCGTTTATAAAAGGGTCATAGCAGATGACCTTCATCCCAAGCCCCTGGGCATAAGTAGCCACCCGGCTCCCTATCTTTCCGATCCCGATAATACCCAGGACCTTGTTGTAAAGTTCGCTTCCCATGAACTTGCTTTTTTCCCATTTCTTCTGCTTAAGAGATGAACATGCCTGCGGTATGTTCCGCGACAATGCCATCATCATCGCAAAAGTGTGCTCCGCCGCCGCGATCGTGTTGCCTTCGGGTGAATTTACAACCACGATGCCTTTTTTGGTCGCCGCGGGAACATCGATGTTGTCGACGCCGACGCCTGCTCTGCCGATGATCTTAAGTTTTTTTGCGGCGTCTATTATCTTTGAGGTGACCTTTGTCTCGGACCTGACCATCATAGCGTCATAATCGCCGATAATGCCGGTGAGCTGCTCTTCGTTCAACCCTGTCTTGACGTCAACCTCAAGCCCGGCCGCTTTCAGCTTTTCTATCCCTTCAGGCGCCGCCTTGTCCGCTATAAGGACCTTCATGCCAGTATCTCCTCTGCAGCGGCCACTCCGGCGCCTTTCTTCACGGCGGACCCGAGCTCGATCTCAAGAGCCGAAAGAGCCGCAAGCATTTCCATTTTATCGATATAGCCGAGATGCCCCACCCTGAACAATTTACCTTTCAGATCTTCCTGTCCGCCCGCAAGGACAACTCCGTATTTTTCCCTTACCGCTTTTCTCAGCTTGTCGGCCTCCACTCCGTCCGGCGGGAACACAGGCGTCACGGCGCGGGAGGCTACCGCTTCATCATTTACAAGCAGCTTAAGACCGAGCGCCTTCAGGCCCGCCCTCACCGCTTTTGCGCCTTTTTCATGCCTTGCGAAAATATTTTCAAGGCCTTCTTCTTTGAGCATCCTGATCGCTTCCTGCATCCCGTATATTATTGAGACAGCCGGCGTCCACGGGGTCTCGCCGATTTCGGCGAATTTCATGGCTTGTTTGAAATCAAAATAGAACTTCGGCATCTTTGCGCTTTCCGCCGCCGCCCACGCTTTTTTGTTGACCGAAACGAACGCAAGGCCCGGAGGCACCATAAAAGCCTTTTGCGATCCCGATACCACCACATCAAGCCCCCATTCATCCGTTTTTAGCGGTGCGGTAAGCAGCCCTGAGACGGCATCGACGATCATTAAAGCGCCGTGCTTGTTTACAAGTGCGGCGACAGCTTTAACATCGTTCAGCACACCGGTCGAAGTTTCGTTCTGCTGTATAAGTACGGCCTTGATCTTTTTGTCCCTGTCTTCGGAAAGCTTCTGCTCGACCGTTTTTAGATCTGCGGCACTCCCTCTTTCGAACTTCACTTCATCCACATCCGCGCCGTAAGCGCGGGCGATCTTGGCGAACCTGTTGCCGAACGCCCCTATATTGAGGGAAAGCACCCTGTCCCCCGGTGAAAGGAAATTCACTATCGCAGCCTCCATTCCTCCGGTTCCCGAAGTGGTAAGGGGGATTATATCGTTCTTTGTCTGGTAGGCCCACTGAACTCCTTCAACTATCTCCTTTATGATGCTGGAAAATGACGGCCCTCTGTGGTTTATCATCTGCCTGCTCATCGCGGCCAGGACCCTTGTCGGGACTGGAGTGGGGCCGGGGATCATCAGGTATTCCTTGAATGCCATGTCAGTTCCTTTCTATCGTTTGGTATACTGGAACCTCTTTCTCGCCCTCTTCTGTCCGTATTTTTTGCGTTCCTTCATCCTTGAATCCCTTACCAGGCAGCCGGCCTTTCCCAGAGCGCTTTTGAGAGCGGGATCGATGATGACAAGGGCCCTTGCGATGCCGAGCTTTACCGCTTCGGCCTGAGAGCAGACCCCTCCGCCGCTGGCCAGCACATGGATGCTGTATACTCCGGGGACGTTGGCGATCTTTAACGGCTTCATTATTTCGGCTATCAACCTGTGCCTTTTTGCGACGTAATCCTCAAAATCCTTGCCGTTTATGTATATCTGCCCGTCGCCTTTTGCCAGCGTCACCCTTGCAACAGAGGTCTTTCTCCTGCCGACAGCAGAGAACCCTTCCGCAGCAGGTTTTTTTACGTGCCTTTTCTTTGCTTCATGCGCTTCCGCGGCCGGTTTTTGGACCTCTTCCGCCGCAGGCTTGACTTTTGCCGCCTTTTTGGGCTTGGGCGTTGCTTCTTCGGTCATCATTTGCTCCTTTTTTACAGTTCTATTTTTTGAGGCTTCTGGGATGACTGTTTGAACTTCTCATCTCTGTAGACCTTAAGCTTGTTTATTATCCTGTCCCCCAGCCGTCCCCGGGGAAGCATCCCTCTCACGGCGTGCCTGATCACGTCCTCGGGGAATTTTTTCAGCTTATCCTCCAGGTTGACGGATTTTGCGCCGTGCGGGTAGCCGCTGTGAGTAAAATAGATCTTGTCTTTCATCTTATTCCCTGTGACCTTGATCTTTGAAGCGTTGATCACCACAACAAAGTCCCCTGTGTCGCAGCTGGGAGTGAATATCTCTTCGTCCTTGCCCCTCAAAATATCCGCCACTTTTACAGCCAGGCGGCCCAGGACCTTGTCTTTTGCATCGACAAGATACCAGCTCTTTGCCACCTTTTCCTCTTTTGCCGAAAACGTTAAGTTCCTTTTCATTTTACCTTGCACTTTCCTTCCTTGAATATTACAGCAGCTCTACCAGGACCATATCGGCCGCGTCGCCTCTCCTGGTGCCGATCACCGTAAGCCTTGTGCAGCCGCCCGCATGCCCTCTGAACCTTTCGGGCGCAGTTTTAAAGAACTCTGATACAGGACCTTTTGCTGGTATCATAGAGACAGCTTTTCTCAGTGAAGCCAGCCCGCCTTTTTTTGAGAGGGCGACCAGCTTTTCCACGATTCTCCTGACCTCCTGCCCTCTTTTTTTGGAGGTCCGGATCTTCCCTTCTTTTATAAGGGAAAGCGTCAGGCCCCTTAAAAGGGCGATCCTCTGGTCAGCGGCCTTGCTTAATTTTTTATATCCTGTTCTGTGCCTCATTATTTTTCGCTTTCCTCCGGGCCCGGCAGGGAGCTCCCCTTAAGGACCAGATTGAACTTGGCAAGCGTGTCTTTTATCTCGTCAAAAGATTTGGAGCCGAGGCTCTTTATCTTGAGCAGATCGTTCTCGGTCAGGTCTATCAGCTCTCCCACCGTGTTGATGCTGGCTTTTTTTAGGCAGTTGAGGGAGCGGGACGACAGGTCCAGGTCGTCTATGCTCATCTCAAGCGTCGCCGAATCTATCTCACCCTCTCCCGGCACATGGATCGCAAGAGCGTCGGAGCGCTCTCCTATATGTATGAACATGTTCACGTGCTTGGCCAGGAGCTCCGCGGACTGCTTCACGGCGTCCTCCGGTGTTATCGCCTTGTTCGTCCAGACATCGAGGATCAGCCTGTCGTAGTTGATCTCCTGCCCCACGCGCACCTCCTCGGTCGTGACGTTAACTTTTTTCACCGGCGTGAAAATGGAATCTGTCGGGATGGTCCCAAGCGGCTGGTTGGGCTTCTTGTTCCTTTCGGAAGGGACAAAACCCCTGCCTTTTTCAACCACCAGCTCTATGTTCAGCTTCCCGCCGCTCTCTAGCGTCGCCAGATGATGGTCGGGGTTGACTATTTCTATCTCGGAGTCGTGTTTTATGTCGCCGGCCTTCACCTCGCCCTTGCCTTTTGCCTCGAGCTTGATTATCTTGGGAGCGTCCGAATGGGACCTCAGTATCATTTTTTTTATATTGAGAATGATCTGCAGAACGTCCTCAACCACGTTCGGCACGGTCGAGAACTCATGGGACACCTCTTCGATCCTTATCGATGTAACCGCGGCGCCCACCAGCGAGGATAGAAGGACCCTTCTCATCGAATTTCCCAGAGTAGACCCGTAGCCCCTCTCAAGCGGTTCCACGATGAACCTTCCGTAGCCCTCCTCTACCGGCTCAAACCTCACCCACGGCTTTTCACCTATCATTACCATTAGCTTTGCCTCCTATCTTGAATAGAACTCGACTATCAGTCTTTCTTCCACCAGGCTGTCCATTTCACTCCTTTTTGGTATATTGACCATCTGGCCTTCCAGTGCTTCCTTGTTTAAAGTGAGCCAGGCCGGAGCGTTCTTTTCCTTCAGTCCTTCCACTATCTTTTTAAGGGCTGCGATTGACCTTTCCTTTACGTTGATCTTGTCCCCTGTTTTTACGCAGTACGACGGAATGTTGACCTTTTTCCCGTTGACCCGCAGGTGCCCGTCCCTTATGACCTGCCTTGCCTGGCCCCGGGACGCGGAAAGGCCCATTCTCCATACAACGTTGTCAAGCCTTCTTTCCAGAAGTTCCATCAGCTTTTCCCCCGTAGAGCCCTTGCTCTTTGACGCGAGAGTGAAATAATTCCTGAACTGTCTCTCTGACAGTCCGTAGATCCTTCTGGCCTTCTGCTTTTCCCTGAGCCTGACGCCGAACTCCGACAGCCTCTTGGCTCCCTGGCCGTGCTGTCCGGGCGCGTAGCTCCTTTTATCGAACGGGCATTTTGGCCCGGAGCATTTGTCACCCTTCAGGAAAAGCTTTGCGCCTTCTCTCCGGCACTGCTTGCATACCGGACCTGTGTGTCTTCCCATTTATACTCTCCTTCTTTTTCTCGGCCTGCACCCGTTGTGCGGTATCGGTGTAACGTCCTTTATCGAGTTGATCTCAAGCCCGGTTGCCTGAAGGGCGCGGATCGCGGTCTCCCTTCCCGAGCCGGGGCCCTTGACCAGCACAGAGATCTCCTTCATTCCCATGTCAAGGGCCTTTCTGGCGGCCAGCTCAGCCGCTGACTGCGCTGCAAAAGGAGTGCCTTTTTTTGTGCCCTTGAAACCGACATTCCCCGCGGAAGCCCATGCCACGATATTCCCCTTTGAATCCGCGATCGATATTATGGTATTGTTGAACGTCGCTTTGATGTGCGCCGTCCCCTGGATCGAGACGCGCTTTTCCTTTTTCTTTTTTTTAACTGTTTCTTTTACGGCGGTGGCCATTTTCATTCACTCCTTTTTTGTTGGGGCGGGTTTTAAACCCGCCCTTACAGATTTTACGTCTTTCCTTCTTCTTTTTTCCTGCCTGACCCGACCGTCTTTCTTTTGCCTCTTTTGGTGCGCGCATTGGTCCTGGTCCTCTGCCCCCGGGCCGGAAGCCCCTTTTTGTGCCTCTGCCCCCTGTATGTGCCAATATCAACGAGCCTTTTTATGCTCAGCGATATGTCCTTGCGCAGGTCTCCCTCGACCTTGTAATCCTTTATTACCTCCCTGATCCGGACTATCTCGTCCTCGCTCAGGTCCTTTACGAGCGTGTCCGGATTTACTGAGGCTTTTTTCAATATCTCGTTGCTTTTCGCCCTTGCGATGCCGTAAAGATATGTCAGCCCTATCTCGGACCTTTTGTTCTTCGGCAGATCGACCCCGGAAATACGTGCCATAGCCCCTCCTGTTTTTTATCCCTGTCTTTGCTTGTGCTTTGGATTAGTGCAGATCACTCTGATCCTTCCGTGCCTCTTGATCACTTTGCATTTTTCGCACATCGCCTTTACCGAACTTCTTACTTTCATGTTATTTACCCCTGTAAGTTATCCTTCCTTTTGTCAGATCGTACGGCGACATTTCCACCTTGACCTTGTCGCCCGGCAGGATCCTGATAAAATTCTTCCTTATCTTTCCGGAAACATGCGCCAGAATGACCTGCCCGGTCTCAAGCTTCACGCGGAACAGGGCGCTGGGAAGGGCTTCCGTCACATGCCCTTCGAACTCGATCACATCTTTTTCCTTTGCCATCATTTATACCCTTGTCAAGATCTCAGCCCTGTCGTCTGTTATCAGTATCGTATGCTCAAAATGGGCTGACAGGCTCCTGTCAGCCGTTACCACCGTCCACCCGTCGTCAAGGGTCTCTATCCTGCCGGTCCCCGCGTTGAGCATCGGCTCTATCGCAAAGATCATCCCTTTTTCAAGCACCGGTCCTGTCCCGGGCCTTCCGAAATTCGGGACCAGAGGGTCCTCATGAAGTTCGGATCCGACCCCGTGGCCGTACAGGTCTGTCACGACGCTGTACCCGTTCTTTTTTGCATGCTGCTCGATCGCGGAAGATATGTCTCCAAGCCGGCCTCCGCGCTTTGCCATCCTTATGCCTCTCTCAAGGCATTCTTTTGCGGCGGCCATCAGCTTTTTTGCCGTCCTTGATATCTTTCCCGCGGCAAAGGTCTCTGCCACATCACCGTAATATCCTCCTGCTACCGCTCCCACGTCCACTCCGATGATATCGCCTTCCTTGAGCACTCTTCCTGAAGGGATGCCGTGAACTATCTCCTCGTTCACAGACAGGCATGAAGCGTGCCTGTATCCCCTGTACCCTTTGAACGCCGGCTTTGCTCCTCTTTTTATTATCTCCGTTTCTATCAGATTATCCAGCTCTCTTGTCGTTATCCCCGGCTCGATCGCCTTCCCCGCCGTCTTCAGGACCTCAAAAGCGATCCTTGAGGCAAGTCTGATCAGCTTTATCTCTTCGTCCGTTTTTAGCTTTATCATAGGGACGATCTAATCTTATTCTCTACCCGGGCAAGGTCACCAAGCCCGTCGATCTTTGAGACCTTTGCGCCGTAGAACTTTACCAGCGGCTCGGTCTCCTTTTCATATACCTCGAACCTTGCCTTTATTGTCTCTTCCCTGTCATCATCCCTTGTATAGAGCTCGGAGCCGCAGACATCGCAGACGCCTGCTTTTTTCGGAGGGTTCCCCATCGCATGATACACCGCTCCGCACTTTCTGCAGCTGAGCCTGCCCGCAAGCCTCTTTACTATCTCGTCTTTTGGAACATCTATATAAATGACCTTGTCGATCCCCGTTATCCCGTTCACAAATTCGCCCTGCTTCACGGTCCTGGGATAACCGTCGAGAACGAAGCCTTTTTCCTTATGTTTTTCTATCGCCTGCCGCGCTATCTCGTTCACAACTTCGTCAGGCACCAGAGCGCCCCTGCTCAGGTACTGCTTTGCCAGGCTCCCTACCTCGGTCCCGTTCTTAATGGCCTCCCTTAGAATGTCCCCCATCGAGATGTGGGCTATGCCAAGGGCTTTTGCCAGCATCTTGGCCTGCGTTCCCTTTCCGCTTCCCGGAGGGCCAAGAAATATCAGTTTCATCAGACCAGAAGCCTTTCATACTGCCTTGTTACCAGATGGGCCTCTATCTGTCTTACCAGATCCAGTGCGACCCCTACCACGATCAAAAGAGCGGTCGCGCCCAAGCCCTGAAATGTCGTTATGTGCGTCAGGCTCTCAACTATTGTCGGTATTATCGCGACCAGCGCCAGGAACAGGGCGCCTATCAGCGTCAGGCGTGAGATAATATATTCAAGGTAATCGGCTGTCGGCTTTCCCGGCCTTATCCCCGTTATGAAGCCGCCGTATTTTTTTATGTTCTCCGCAAGGTCCTTGGGATTGAACGTGATCGCCGTATAAAAGTACGTGAAGAAAAATATCAGGCCGAAATACAGGAACATGTAAAGCGAACCCGAAGGCGAAAGCGCTCCCACCATTCCCCTGAAAAAGTCATTGGGTATGAATTGCGCAATTGTGGCGGGAAAGAGCAGGAACGAGGATGCAAAAATGATCGGGATCACTCCTCCCTGGTTAAGCCTTATTGGTATATAAGTGCTTTGCCCGCCGTACATCTTGCGGCCCACTATCCTTTTTGCGTACTGGACCTGAACCCTTCTCTGGGCTTCCTGGACCACCACGATCGCAACTATCATCACCAGGAACACGGAAAGGAGCACCAGAACGGCTGTCAGGCTCGCTCCGCCTTTTATCAGCGTTACAGTGGACCCGAAATAGCTGGGAATTCTTGAGACTATACCGATGAAGATTATCACCGAAGCACCGTTGCCTATCCCTCTTTCGGTGATCAGCTCCGCGAACCACATCAGCATCGCTGTGCCCGCCGTCAAACAGACCACCGTTGAGAACAGAAAAAGCGGGAAGTTGTATCCTTCAAGCATGACGCTCCTAAGCCAGAAACTCATTCCCACTGATTGAAAAGCGGCAAAACCGATCGTCAGGTATTTTGTGTACTGCGCGATCTGCTTCCGGCCGTGGTCCCCTTCTTTCTGCAGCTCTTCAAGCTGGGGGATGACAGAGGCAAGCAGCTGCATGACGATGGAAGCGTTGATATAAGGGACGATACCCATGGCGAACACTGAGAACTTCACCATCGCTCCGCCCGTGAAAAGGTCAAGAAAGCCCAGGAGGTTTCCCTGACCGAACAGGGCCGATAACTTTACCATGTCTATGCCCGCGACAGAAACGTGCGCGCCGAAGCGGAACACCGCGATCATAGCCAGGGTGAAAAGCACCCTGTTGCGAAGGTCTTTTATGTTCATTATACCGGTCAGATTCTTTAACATCAGATTATTACCGCGCTCCCTTTAAGTGCTTCGATCTTTTTCTTTGCCTCTTCGCTGAACTTGTTCGCCTCAACGGTCAGCCTTTTGGTCAGATCTCCCCCGCCAAGCACTTTGACCGGAAGAAGGGCCCTCTTGTTGGTAGAAGAAAAAAACCTTTTTTTTATATCTTCAAGCTTCACCTCGCTGCCGTCATCGAACTGCTCCAGCTGCCATAGATTAAGGATGTTGCAGCTTTCTTTGAAAGGATAATTCTTGAATGAGCCCATTTTCGGAAGCCTTCTGTACAAAGGGGTCTGTCCGCCCTCGAACCTTATGCCTTTGCCTCCGCCCGACCTGCTTAACTGGCCTTTATGGCCCCTGCACGCGGTCTTGCCGTGCCCCGACGAAGTTCCCCTGGCGACCTTCTTTTTTTTCTTTCTGCTGCCCTTTGCGGGCTTCATCGAATTCAGGTTAATCATTTTCTTTTTCCCCTGCCCTTTTTACCTTCATTTCTATCCCGCGCGCCTCGGCCTCCCTGTCAAGGTACTTAAGATTGAGCAGGCTGTCCAGAGTTGCGCGGATCACGTTGATCGCATTGGAAGAGCCGATCGATTTTGCCACGATGTTCCTTATCCCGGCAAGCTCAAGCACTGTCCTGACCGGACCTCCCGCTATGACCCCTTTTCCCGGAGGCGCCGTCCTGATTATGGTTCTTGTTGAAGAGAAAGCGCCCTCGCAGTCATGAGGAATGGTCCCTCCGACGAGAGGGATGCCTATCATGTTCTTTTTCCCGTCCTCTACCGCTTTTCTGATAGCGGAAGCGACCTCGTTCGCTTTTCCGATGCCAAGCCCCACGCTCCCGGCTTCATCGCCCACTATGACAACGGCCCTGAAGCTCATCTTTTTTCCGCCCTTGACGACCTTGGTCACGCGGCTGATCTGGACCACTTTTTCCTTTATTCCGTCTTCAGATTCACGATCGCGATTTGAATGTTGAAAAGCCACTATTATCTCCTCTTATCCTAAAATTTCAGGCCTTCAGCCCTAGCAGCGTCAGCCAGTTCCTTGACCTTGCCGTGATATCTTTTGCTGCCCCGGTCAAAGACCACGGTCTCTATCCCTGCTTTTTTTGCTCTTTTCCCTATCAGCGATCCGACCGCCTTCGCCGCGGCAAGATTTGATCTGAGCTTCTTTTTGCCGAACTCTTTATCAAGCGTTGAAGCGAACGCCAGCGTTCTTGCCTCGGAATCGTCTATCATCTGGGCGTATATGTGGCCGAGAGAGATCGACACAGAAAGTCTCGGCCTTTGTTTTGTTCCCGTCACTTTTTTACTGGACATTTGTTTCTCCTGTGCTCTATGCTCCGGCCTTTGCCGCAGCTTTTCCGGCCTTGCGCCTTACATACTGGCCTGCGTAGCGGATGCCTTTGCCTTTATACGGCTCGACCGGTCTTACGTTCTTTATATCCGAAGCCACCTGGCCCACCAGGCGCCTGTCAGCGCCCAAGATCTTCACTTTTGTCTGCCCCTCTACTATGAACTCGATGCCCGCAGGCGGATCAATAAGGATGGGATGCGAATATCCCATGGAAAGGGTCAGTTTTTTGCCTTCCTTTGCCGCCCTGTAGCCTACACCGGTTATTTCCAGGTCCTTGATAAACCCCTCAGAGACCCCGTGCACCATATTAGCTATGAGCGATCTAAAGAGCCCGTGCATCGACTTGATTTTTTTCTCTTCCGATGTCCTGCTGATGGTTATCGCAACAGCGTCGATCTTTACCGAAATAGCTTTGTCTACTGCCTGGACCAGGGCCCCCTTGGGCCCTTTTATCGAGATCTCTCCGTCCTTGAACGCCGCGGTAACTCCCGACGGCATCTTTATTTCTGCTTTTCCTATCCTTGACATTTTATTATCCCCTTACCAGACCAGGCACAGGACTTCGCCGCCGATCTTTTTCTGCCTGGCCTGCCTGTCTGTCATAACTCCGGACGAGGTCGATATTATCGCAGAGCCGAAGCCTCCCTGGACCCTGGGCAGCCTGCCGGTCCCCGCATAGATATGCCTTCCCGGGGTGCTCACCCTTTTGAGCCCGTTGATGACGTTCTTCTTCTTTTTGTCAGATCTTAGTATCAGCCTCAGCACTTTCATGTGCCTTTTTTCGGTCACATCATAGGACGTGATAAAACCCTCTGCCTTCAGCACCTTTGAGATGTCCTCTTTTATCCTTGACGAAGGCATCTCAACGATGTCCTCTTTTATCCTTATCGCGTTCTTGATCCTGACTATCATATCCCCGATCGGGTCTGTCAACACCATTTTTCTCTCCTTTTACCAGCTTGATTTTGTCACGCCCGGCAGAACTCCCTGGTGCGCTAGCGTCCTGAAGCAGATCCTGCAAAGGCCGAATTTTTTTATAAAAGACCTTGGCCTTCCGCACTGCCTGCAGCGCGACCTTCTCCTGGTCGAGAATTTCACCTTCTTTTTTGTCTTAGCCTCCCATGAAGTCTTGCCCATTTTTTCTCCTTTAAGCAGTCCTGAAAGGGACCCCGAAATATTTTAAGAGCGCCCTGGCCTCTTCGTCAGTCTTTGCGGATGTGCAGATCGTAATGTCCATTCCGCGGACCTTGTCCACCTTGTCATAATCGATCTCAGGGAATATAAGCTGCTCCGTTATCCCGAAAGTGTAATTGCCTCTGCCGTCGAACGATTTCGGGGACACTCCCTTGAAGTCCCTGATCCTGGGCAGCGAAAGGTTGATCAGCTTGTCGAGGAACTGGTACATCCTTTTCCCTCTCAGGGTCACCTTGCAGCCGATCGGCTGTTTAGCCCTCACCTTGAAGGCCGCGATCGATTTTTTTGCCTTTGTCAAAAGGGGCCTCTGCCCGGTTATCTGCGCAAGCTCTGCCGCTGCAAGGTCAAGCGCCTTGGGATTTCCGGCAGCCTCGCCCACCCCGCGGTTCACAACGACCTTTATTACCCTGGGTATCTGAAAAACGTTCTTATACCCGAAATCCTTGGCAAGCGATTTCTTTATCTCTTTTTCATATTTGGACTTTAGCGTCTTTACCATTGTTATTTGCCCTTATCTATTATCTGGCCGCAGCGCCTGCACGACCTGAAGCCGTCCTTTTTACCCATCCTGGAGGGCTTTCCGCAGTGAGGGCACACGACCATCAGTTTTGACAGCTTTACCGGGATCAGCTTGTCGATTATCCCGCCCGGGAATGTCCTTGTCGGTTTCTGGTGCTTTTTGGCCACATTGATCTTTTCGACAAGCGCGCTGTTCTTTTTGAGCAGCACCTTCAGGACCTTGGACTTCTTTCCTTTGTCCTTTCCGCTGAGAACGAACACCGTATCGTCTTTTTTTATTGTCGGTTGCATCTATACCACCTCTATCGCCAGGGAGATTATTTTCATATAGTTCCTGTCCCTCAGCTCTCTTGCCACGGGGCCGAACACCCTTGTGCCCACCGGATTTCCCTGGTCGTTTATTATCACCGCAGCGTTGTCGTCAAACCTCACATAAGTCCCGTCGGGCCTTCTCATCGGCTTGGTCACCCTGACGATCACGGCCTTTACGACCGCGCTTTTCTTTACCGTCATTCCCGGATCAGCGTCCTTCACGACCCCGATTATCACATCGCCTACCCCTGCATACCTTCTGTATGAAGAGCCCAGTATCCTCACGCACATGATCTGCTTCGCGCCGGAATTATCGGCCACGTCCAGTCTAGTTTGTACTTGTATCATTGGAACCTTCCATCCTCTTCTGTCCTATTATTTTTTCGACCCTCCATCTTTTGGTCTTTGATATCGGCCTGGTCTCGTCTATCAGTACTTTGTCGCCGACCCTGCATTTGTTCTCTTCGTCGTGCGCCACGATCTTCTTAAGTTTTGTCACGATCTTCTTGTAAAGCGGGTGCCTGAACCTCTGCTCCACTCCGACCACCACGCTCTTGTCCATTTTACTGCTGATGACAAAGCCTTCCTTTGATTTGCGCATGGACCTAGTTTGCATTCTCTTTCTCCTTTATCACCGTGAGTATCCTGGCAATGTCCTTTTTGAGCTCTTTTTTCTTCAACGGGTTCTTAAGCTGGCCTGTAGAGCCCATGAAACGGGACTTCAGCAGCTCCATTCTCAGTTCCTTTAACTTGTCCTTAAGTTCTTCGCTTTTCATCTCTCTTATCTTATCGGGTTTCATTTTTGTTTAGACCTTTTCTACGAACCTTGTTTTTATGGGCATCTTGTGCGCCGCAAGCCTCATCGCCTCGATACCGTCCTCCCTTTTTACGCCGGCCAGCTCGAACAGGATCGTGCCGGGCCGCACCACTGCCACAAAATATTCGGGAGCCCCTTTTCCTCCGCCCATCCTGGTTTCCGCCGGCCTTGAGCTGTACGGCTTGTCGGCAAGCACCCGGATCCAGACCTTTCCGCCCCTTTTTATGAAATGCGTCAGCGCTTTTCTGGCCGATTCGAGCTGTTTTACCTTGAGCCAGCCTTTTTCAAGGGACTGAAGCCCGTAGCTGCCGAAAGCAAGGCAGTTGCCGCTTGAAGCAGTTCCCTTCATCGTCCCTCTCTGCTGTTTTCTGAACTTTGTACGTCCCGGTTGTAATACCATTTCTTTCTACCTCACAGTGTCATCTGGGAGACCACATGCTCCTGCCTTGCGGCTACGGGCTTTGATTCTTTTTCTTTCAGCACATCGCCTTTGTATATCCACACCTTCACTCCGATCTTACCGTAAAGCGTCATCGCTTCAGTGAACCCGTAATCTATCTTAGCTCTCAGCTTGTGCAAAGGCACCTGGCCCCGCCTGTACCACTCAGTTCTGGCGATCTCGGCCCCGCCGAGCCTGCCCGCTATCATCACCTTGATCCCTTTTCCGCCGGACCTGAGCGCCTTCATCACGGACTGCCTCATCACTCTCCTGAACGCGACCCTCTTTTCAAGCTGGAGGGCGATGTTCTCTGCCACAAGCTGGGCGTTAGCCTCCGGATTTGATTCCTCTTGTATGTCAAGCTGCACCTGCTTTTTTGTCATTGCAACTATCTCGTCCCTTATGAACGCAACGTCGCGGCCGCCTTTTCCTATTATCAGGCCCGGCCTGGCAGAGAACAGTATGATCTCTATCTGGTTGGCCCTCCTTGCTATCCTGATCCTTGAGATGCCGGCCCTGTAGAGCTTTCTTTTTAAGAATTTCCTGAGCTTGATGTCCTCGTCCACATTTTCGCAGTAGTTCTGCCCTTCGGCGTACCAGCTGCCGTCCCAGTCCTCATTTATTCCAAGCCTCAATCCTCTCGGATGGATCTTTTGTCCCATTATTTTGCCTCCACTATCATCGTTATATGACAGGCCCTTTTCATTATATGGTGCGCTCTGCCGCGCGACGCCGCCCTGAACCTTTTCATCGGTGTCGACGGCCCGCTGTAGCATTCGGCCACCACAAGGGAACCCGCATCAAGCTTGTAATTATGCTTGGCGTTGGCGATCGCGCTCTTCAGCGTTTCGTATGCCGCTTTTGCCCCTGCGTGCGGCAAAAACTTCAGGATCGTCATCGCTTCTTTCGCGCCTTTTTCCCTGACCAGGCACAGCACCCTGTTCACCTTTCTGTGCGAGATCCTTATGTATTTTGAAACCGCTTTTACTTTCATTTATATGTACGGGCGAGGTGACCTCGCCCCTCCTTTATCCTTTTACGTTAATGCCGCGGCTGACTTGTCCGTCGGCGCGCTGTGGCCCTTGAAATGCCTTGTCGGCGAGAACTCCCCCAGCTTGTGTCCCACCATGTTCTCCGTGATATAGACCGGGATGTGCTTCAGCCCGTTGTGCACGGCTATCGTAAATCCTATCATCTCCGGTATTATCGTCGACCTTCTCGACCAGGTCTTGACTATCTTCTTATCTTTTTGCTGCATAGCCTTCAGTATCTTGTCCAAAAGATGCTTGTCGACAAAAGGCCCTTTTCTGAGTGATCTTGCCATGTTTTACTTTTTCCTCCTGGAAATAATGAACCTGTTCGACAGTTTTCTTTTATGCCTTGTTTTATATCCGAGGGTCTTTTTGCCCCAGGGCGTCAGAGGTCCCGGATGGCCGACCGGCGATCTGCCCTCACCGCCGCCGTGAGGATGATCGCACGGGTTCATCGCGATTCCTCTGACCGAAGGCCTGATACCGAGATGCCTTATCCTGCCGGCCTTGCCGTAAGAAACGTTCTTTGCATCCAGGTTCCCCACTTGTCCGATCGAGGCCCTGCAGTTGATGTCTATCAGTCTTTCCTCGCCAGAAGGAAGCTTCACGGTCGCGAACCTTCCTTCCTTTGCCGTAAGGACCGCTGAGCCGCCCGCGGCACGCGCTATCTGGCCGCCCCTTCCGCGCACCATCTCCACATTGAATATCGTAGTGCCGACCGGGATATTCTTCAGCGGCAGGTTATTGCCCGGCTTTATATCCGCGTCCTCTCCGCACATCAGCCTGTCACCGACCTTGAGCCCGACGGGCGCGATCATATATCTTCTTTCTTTGTCGGTATATTCGATCAGGGATATCCTCGCGTTCCTGTTAGGGTCGTATTCGATGCTGAGTACGGTCGCCTGCATATTGTCCTTATCGCGCTTAAAATCTATCAGCCTGTATTTTTTTTTGTTGCCGCCGCCTTTATGCCTCACCGAAACTCTTCCGGATGAATCGCGTCCCGAATGTTTTTTCAGAGGGACAAGCAGCGATTTTTGCGGCTCATACGTCGTTATATCATCATGAATAAGGTCTATTCTTGTCCTTGTTCCGGGGGTCATCGGCCTGAATTGTCTTAGTGCCATTTTTATAACATCCCTTCGATCAGTTCTATCTTCTGCCCTGCGGCCAGCTTTACATAAGCCTTTTTCCATGTGCTCGTGAGGCCCATAGATCTTCCGGCCCTTCTAGGTTTTCCCTTTACCTTCACCGTGTTCACGTCCTTCACGTTCACTTTGAACAATTTTTCTACCGCTCTCCTTATGTCTATCTTTGTTGCATCCTGCCTGACCGCGAACACATAGATGCCGTCCATTTTAAAGATAGTGGATTTTTCCGTTATTATGGGCTTTATTATTATCTGTTCGTTCTCTTTCATTATTTCACCGAAAACCTTCCTTCGATACCGCTCACAGCGGCCCTGTCGATCACGACCCATTCATGGTCCAGGATATCGAACAATGTAACATTGTCGCTTGATACCAGTTTTATATCCTCGATATTTGAAGCTGCCCGCCTCTCGTTGAGCCCCGCGGAGTTCAGTACGAGAAGGGCGTTTTCCGCGCCCAGGTCCTTAAGGGCCTTCTGCATCCCTTTTGTCTTGTGGTCCTTCAGTTCCATCTTTTCAACTACCATCAGTTTTCCCGATGAAGCTTTGTCAGATATTGCCATCCTCACCGCGAGCGACCTGACCTTTTTAGGCAGGTTGAATGAATAATCCCTCGGTTTGGGCCCGAAAGTAACGCCGCCCCCGCGCCACAGAGGAGACCTGATCGTTCCCGCTCTGGCCCGGCCTGTCCCCTTCTGTTTCCACGGTTTCTTGCCTCCGCCCCTGACCTCGGCCCTCGTCTTTGAAGAGGCAGTCCCCTGCCTTTTTGATGCAAGCTGCCAGATAAGGGCGCTGTGGACAACGGCCTCTTTTACAGGCACCGCAAAAACATCGTCCCTGGCGTCAACGGCGCCCGCTTTTTTTCCTTTCAGATCGAACAGTTCAAGACTGACCATTTACTTTCCCCTTTTTATCAGAAGCAGCCCGCCTTCGGTCCCGGGAACTGCGCCTCTTAAATAAATAACGTTCTTTTCGGCATCAACATGGACCACTTTCAGGTTCTTTACGGTAACAAATTCGTTGCCCAGCCTTCCTGCCATTCTTTTTCCCTTGTAGACCCTGCCCGGCGTCGTTCCGGCGCCGATGGAGCCGGGGATCCTGTGTGACTTGGAACCGTGGGACATCGGGCTCCTCCTGAAATGATGCCTTTTGACCGTTCCCGCAAATCCTTTTCCGATGGACTTACCTCTTACACTTACAAGTTCGCCTTCTTTGAAGATATCGGCCTTTATCTGCTGCCCCTGCTTTATCTCATCTTTTTTATCGGACCTGAACTCCTGAAAAAAGCCGAGGGCGGCCTCGATCCCGGCCTTTTTAAGCATGCCCATAACGGGTTTTGCAGCCTTCTTCACCTTCCCGAAACCCACTTTGACCGCGCCGGTCTCGTCATTTTTCGAGATCACATAGCACGGCCCGGCTTCGATCACAGTAACCGGCACCACAAGCCCGGCCTTATCGAATATCTGGGTCATCCCCAACTTTTTTCCGAGCAAACCGTTCAGCATCTTATTCTCCTTGATCTATTCCCTAAGAAAGTTTTATCTCGATGTCAACGCCCGACGGAAGATCGATCTGCATGAGAGCGTCCACCGTCTGCGGCGCCGGATCGAGAATGTCTATCAGCCTTTTATGCGTCCTTATCTCAAAATGCTCTCTCGACTTTTTATCTACGTGCGGCGAGCGCAGCACGCAGTATACTTCTTTGTCCGTCGGAAGAGGGATCGGCCCGCAGACCGCGGCCCCCGCCCTTTTTGCGGTGTCGATTATCTTTTCCGCCGACTGGTCAACGATCCTGTGGTCGTAGCCTTTCAGCCTGATCCTGATCTTCTGTCTTTTCATATTATTTTTTAAGCCTTCCCTGTGTTCTTTAGGATTATTGATTCCGATATGTTCTTTGGCACCTCTTCGTACGAATTGAACTCCATCGTGTAAGAAGCGCGCCCCTGCGAACAGGACCTCAGCGACGTTGAATAACCGAACATCTCGGACAAAGGCACTTTTGTTTTTATTGTCTGCATGCCCTTATAAGCCTCCATGCCTTCGATGCGGGCCCTTCTGCTGTTGAGGTCTCCCATAACGTCCCCCAGGTACTGCTCAGGGGTAACGACCTCCACTCTCATTATCGGCTCAAGGAGTATCGGCTTTGCCTTTGCGAACGCCGTCTTAAAGCACATCGACGCGGCGATCTTAAAGGCTATTTCCGAAGAATCCACTTCATGGTAAGACCCGTCGAACACGGTCACCTTTACATTCAGGACCGGGTATCCCGCGATGACGCCCGTGGTCATAGCCTCTTTCACCCCGTCCTCAATGGCGGGAATGTACTCCCTGGGGATCGCTCCCCCAACCACCTTGTTCTCGAACTCGAACAGTTTTTCTTTGGAAGGCTCTATCTTCAGATAGACGTGGCCGTACTGTCCGCGCCCGCCCGTCTGCCTGATGAACTTGCCTTCCGCCTCGGAATGTCCTTTTATCGTTTCTTTGTATGCGACCTGCGGCTTTCCGACGTTGGCATCCACCTTGAACTCCCTGAAAAGCCTGTCGACTATGATCTCGAGATGGAGCTCGCCCATTCCCGCTATGATCGTCTGTCCGGTCTCCTGGTCAGTGTGGACCTTGAATGTCGGATCTTCCTCAGCGAGCTTTTGCAGAGAAAAACCGAGCTTTTCCTGATCGGCCTTTGTTTTGGGCTCGATAGCGACAGAGATTACCGGCTCCGGGAAAACTATGTTCTCAAGTATGACCGGCGCTTTTTCGTCGCACAGAGTATCGCCCGTTGTTGTGTTCTTCAGTCCGACGGCTGCGGCGATGTCGCCGGAATAAACCTCGTCTATTTCCTCCCTTTTGTTGGCATGCATCTGGAGCAGCCTGCTGATCCTTTCCCTGTGGCCTTTTGCGGAGTTTAGAACGTACGAACCGTTCTTAAGTACGCCTGAGTACACCCTGAAAAAGGTCACTTTTCCGACGAACGGGTCGGTGGCGATCTTGAACGCAAGGGCGGAGAACGGCGCCGAATCGGACGCGCTTCTCTTCAGCTCGTCGCCGCTGTCAGGGTCCAGGCCCTTTACAGCCTTTACCTCGAGCGGCGAAGGCAGATATTCTATTATCGCGTCGATCATCGGCTGAACCCCTTTATTCTTGAACGCGGTCCCGCAGGTAACGGGAACGATGCGCCCCGCCACGGTGGCGCTTCTCAGTCCTTTTTTTATCTCTTCCACCGTCAGTTTGTGTCCGTCGAGATATTTTATCATCAGGTTATCATCCGACTCGGCCGCGGCCTCGACAACTTTTTCGTGGTACCTGTGCGCCTTGGACCTGAGCTCCTCGGGGACCGGTCTTTCGACCATCTTTTCCCCGCCCTCGTCCTCGTAAACATAGGCCTTCATCTCGACAAGGTCCACCACGCCCTTAAAAGCGTCCTCGGCACCTATCGGCAGCTGGATCGGCACGGGATGGGCATGAAGCCTCTCAGCCATCATTTTTACCGCCCGTTTGAAGTCGGCGCCCACTCTGTCCATTTTGTTTATAAAAGCGATCCTGGGGACGTGATGCTTTACCGCCTGCCTCCAGACCGTCTCGCTCTGCGGCTGGACGCCCCCGACCGCGCAGAACACCGCGACCACCCCGTCAAGCACCCTGAGAGAACGCTCAACCTCCACCGTGAAATCAACGTGGCCGGGCGTGTCTATAATGTTTATCCTGTTCCCTTTCCAGAAACATGTCGTGCATGCCGATGTTATCGTTATGCCGCGCTCTTTTTCCTGCTCCATCCAGTCCATTGTCGCCGTCCCTTCATGGACCTCGCCTATTTTGTATAATTTACCGGTATAGTATAAGACCCTTTCGGTCAAAGTTGTCTTGCCCGCATCTATGTGCGCTACTATGCCGATATTCCTTGTTTTTTCCAGGCTGTACTCTCTTGTCATTTTATTACCATCTGAAATGAGCGAAAGCCTTGTTGGCCTCCGCCGTTTTATGAAGGTCCTCCCTTTTCTTTATCGCCCCGCCCTGGCCTCCGTACGCGTCCAGCAGCTCCGAAGACAGCTTTTCCTGCATGGATTTTCCCGGCCGGTCCATCGCGCTCTCTTTGAGCCATTTCATCGCCATCGCGGTCCCGCGCTCCCTGTCCACTTCGATCGGGATCTGGTAGGTAGAGCCTCCGACACGCCTGGCTTTTACCTCCATCAGCGGAGTGGAGTTCTTCACCGCCAGTTCAAAAACCTCAAGCGGGCTCTTTTTTGCCCTGCCCTCGATGATGTCCATCGCACCGTAGACTATCTTTTCGGCCGTGCTTTTTTTGCCCATCATCATGATCCTGTTGATGAATTTCTGCACGAGAGTGCTGCTGTATTTTGAATCCGGCACGGTCCTTCTTTTTGTTACTCTTCCTCTTCGCGGCATTTTATGCTCCCTTGCCCTTCTTGGGCTTTTTGGCTCCGTATTTTGACCTTGATTTAAGCCTGTTCTCGACCCCGCCGGTATCGAACGTGCCTCTTACTATATGGTAGCGGACGCCGGGAAGGTCCTTCACCCTGCCGCCCCTGATAAGCACCACCGAATGCTCCTGCAGGTTATGGCCGATGCCCGGGATATATGCGGTCACTTCCATCCCGTGGGTCAGCCTGACCCTTGCAACTTTTCTTAGGGCCGAGTTGGGTTTTTTCGGTGTGGTAGTGTACACTCTCAGGCAGACGCCCCTTTTTAACGGCGCCCCTTCAAGCGCAGGCGCTTTGCTTTTCGTCTTTTTGAAGTTCCTCCCTTTTCTGATCAGTTGTGATATAGTCGGCATTTAATTACTCCTTTTTCCCGTGCGAGGGGACAATGTCAAGATACCTGTAGCCCAGGTAACCGGTCCCTGCCGGAATCAGACGGCCTATTATCACGTTCTCCTTAAGGCCGTACATCTCGTCTATCTTTCCCCTGATCGCGGCATCGGTCAGGATCCTTGCCGTCTCCTGGAACGAAGCGGCGGATATGAAGCTCTCGGTGAGCAGAGATGCCTTGGTTATCCCAAGGAGCACCTGGGCCGCTGTCGGTTTTTCGCCTTTTGTATCTTCGCATACAGCATCGAACTCTTTTTTGTCGATGAGCTCGCCCGGAAGGAGCATCGTGTCGCCCGACAGGACTATCCTCACCTTTTTGGTCATCTGCCTGACGGCTGTTTCAACATGCTTGTCATGGATCGTCACGCCCTGTACTCTGTAAATTTTCTGGATCTCATTGACCAGGTGCCTCTGCGCCGCTTCGACGCCCTCAATAGCCAGAACATCATGAGGATTGACAACTCCGAAGGTCAGGTGGGTACCTTTGTGGACCTTATCGCCTTTTGCGACCCTGAGCCTTACGTCATACGGTATAAAATAATCCCTTACATCGTCCTTTTCGCCTCGGATCAGGACATGCCGCTCGCCTTCTTTGTCTTTTATATCGACCTTGCCGTCGATTTCCGCAAGGATTACCGAGTCTTTCGGTTTTCTCGCTTCAAAAAGCTCTTCAACCTTTGGAAGCCCCTGGATGATGTCGCGAGTTTTGCTGGGGTCTCTCTTGATGCTCTCGACCTTTGCTATGACCTCATAGCTGCCCATCTGGTCGCCGTCGTTTGCAAGAAGTCTTGAGCCCGAAGGTATCTGATAGAACTCTCCCTGCGCCGTGACAACGTTCTTATGCTTCCCTGTTTCCTCTATGTCTATGACAACGCCCGGAGTCCTTGCCGTCACGCCGGCTGAGATCTCGGTCCCCAGGTTCACCGTGTCGCCAATGCCGACAAAAAGCTTCGCAGTTTTGGGTGTTTCGTATTCCTTGACCACTTTTGAGTTGTATATGAACGCCATTCCGTCATTCTTTGACAGGGTCTCGACTATCGTCCTGTCGTCGATCTTTTTCTTTCTTTCAAAAGTGTCGATGTTCATCAGCTTGAGCTTGCCTTCGGTGGTCGCGATGATATAATCGTATGTCGGGTCGTACTCGGCGATTATCTGCTTCGCATCCACATGGTCGCCGTCGGAGGCGATCACGACGGAACCTACCGGCAGATGGTATTCTTCTTCTCTTTCTTTTACGCTCACGGTCATGACCGATTCTCTTGTGACCAGCTTCACTTTCTTTCCGGCGTCATCAACGATCGGCTTCACCTCAAGGTCTTCGCCCCACTTAACCTTGCCGCCGTGCTTTGCCTTGATCTGGATCCTCGCAGTGGTATGAAGGGCGATGCCTCCTATATGAAAAGTTCTCATTGTCAGCTGGGTGCCCGGCTCGCCGATGGATTGTGCGGCCGTTATGCCGACGGCCTCGCCAATGTTGATAAGTTTGCCTGTTGCAAGGTTCTTTCCGTAGCACGACTGGCAGATGCCGCGCTTTGCTTTGCAGGTAAGCGGTGATCTGACCTCGACCGCTTCGATTCCGGCTTCGGCTATCCTGGCGGCTTTTTCATCGGTTATTTCATCGCCCGACGATACTATCACTTTTCCCGAGATCGGGTCCGTGATCCTTGCGGAGGCCATCCTGCCGATAATCCTGGTCTTAAGAGGGACAATCTCTTCGTAGCCCTCCCAGACGCTGGATACCATTATTCCTTTTTTTGCCTCGCAGTCTTCCTCGGTGATCATCACGTCCTGTGTAACATCCACAAGCCTTCGCGTAAGATAACCGGAATCCGCCGTCCTTAACGCGGTGTCCACAAGACCTTTTCTCGCGCCGTAGGACGAGATGAAATATTCGGTAACGTTAAGGCCTTCTTTAAAGTTGGTCTTGATCGGGATCTCGATGATGTTGCCCGACGGGTCGGCCATAAGACCTCTGATGCCGGAAAGCTGCCTCACCTGCTGCAGTGAGCCGCGGGCCCCGGAGAACGCCATAAGGTAGACCGAGTTCAACTTGTCGAACTCGTCCAGCATGGCCTGGGTCACATCGGAGGTCACTTTGCTCCAGATGTCCAGGGTCTTGATGAATTTTTCTTTTGAAGAAATATGGCCGCTCTTTTCAGACCTTTCCAGCTGTTTCACTTCCTCCTCTGCCGCCGTTACGATCTCTTTTTTTGCTTTAGGCACTACCAGGTCGTCGATGCCGATCGAGATGCCGGCAATGGTCGCGTATTTAAAACCGAGCCTTTTTATTTCATCGGCGATGTCCGCCGCAACCGTGGTACCGAATTTGTAGTAGCATTCCTTTACCATCTCTTCGACCCTGCTCTTATTGAAAGTATAGTTCCTGTATTCGAGCTGCACGTCCGGCAGGTTCCTGCGGACCGCATTATTGAGCGTATTGTTGAACTTGATCCTTCCGACCGTCGTCTCCGTCAGCTGGCCGTTCATCCTCACCTTTATCTTTGCGTGAAGATGTATCTCGGCCACATCGTGCGCGAGCATCGCTTCTTCTTCATCGGCGAACGACATTCCGGCGCCCTTTGTCTGCCTGTCGTCCATGTATGTCATGTAATAAGTGCCGAGAATAACATCCTGCGTCGGCGTGATAATTGGCCTTCCCGACGCCGGAGACAGAAGGTTGTTCGATGAAAGCATGAGAAGCCTCGCCTCGACCTGCGCTTCGGGCAGCAGAGGCACGTGCACCGCCATCTGGTCGCCGTCAAAATCGGCGTTGAAGGCCGTGCAGACCAGAGGATGTATCTGTATCGCTTTCCCTTCTACAAGCACCGGCTCAAAAGCCTGGATGCCGAGCCTGTGCAGTGTGGGCGCTCTGTTCAGCAGCACCACCTGGCCCTTGATCACTTCTTCAAGGATGTCCCAGACGGCCACATCTTTTCTTTCGAGCTGTCTTTTTGCGCTCTTAACGTTCTGAGAAAGGCCTTTTTCGACGAGCTTTCTGATAACGAACGGCTTGAACAGCTCGAGCGCCATGCTTTTAGGCAGTCCGCACTGGTGCATCTTCAGCGCCGGCCCCACCACGATCACCGACCTTCCGGAATAATCCGCCCTTTTTCCGAGCAGGTTCTGCCTGAAGCGCCCCTGCTTGCCTTCGATAATATCGGTCAGCGATTTTAAGGGCCTTCCGTTGGAGCCTGTAACTGCCCTTTTTCTTTTTCCGTTGTCGATAAGTACGTCGACCGCCTCCTGCAGCATCCTTTTTTCGTTCCTGATGATCATTTCGGGCGCGCCCATGGCAATCATCTTTTTCAGGCGGTTGTTCCTGTTGAGTACTCTTCTGTAGAGGTCGTTCAGGTCGGATGTCGCAAAACGCCCGCCCTCCAGCTGGACCATCGGCCGCAGGTCCGGGGGCATGACGGGGATGACTTCGAGGATCATCCATTCGGGCCTGTTGCCGGAATCGAGGAACGCCTCGGCCACGCGGAGCCTTTTCACTATCTTGATCTTTTTCTGGCTGTTCGAGTTCTTCGTCTCTTTTTTATTAAGTTCCTTCCTGAGGGACTTCACAAGGTCGGGCAGGTCTATTTTGGACAACAGTTCCCTGATGGGCTTTGCGCCGGTTTCCGCCTTGAAGCTGTTGCCGTATTTGTCTTTGAGGTCCTGGTATTCGCCTTCCTTCAGGATATCGCAGACTTTTATCTTGCTCTTAAGGTCTTCAGAAGCCTCGGTAACGATATATGAATCATAATAAATGACCTCTTCAAGCGATTTATTCGAAACATCGAGCAAAAGCCCTATGTAGCCCGGTATGCCGCGAAGGAACCAGACATGGGAAACAGGCACGCAAAGCCTGATGTGCCCCATCCTTTCACGTCTTACCCGGGAAGTCGTGACCTCTACGCCGCACCTTTCGCAGATGATGCCGCGGTAGCGCACCCTGCGGTAGCGTCCGCAGTGGCACTCCCAGTCCTTTACCGGCCCGAAGATCTTTTCGCAGAAAAGGCCTTTCCTCTCGGGCTTGAAGGTCCTGTAATTGATGGTCTCGGGCTTTTCGACCTCACCGTGCGACCACGAAAGTATCCTCTCGGTCGACACGAGGCCTATCTTCAAAAAATCGAACCAGGCCAATTCCGGTCTTGCATTTCTTTCTGGCATGTTATTTCTCTCTCATGGGTTTCGTCAGGAACGCTTTTCGTCTTGATATATCGGACGCTTTTCCGCTCTCTTCGTCAAGGCTGATCTCTTTTCCGTCCTTTGTGATCAGCTTAAGGTCAAGCGCAAGGCTACGGAGCTCTTTAACGAGGACCTTGAACGATTCAGGTGTCCCGGGCTTTGCCATCGGTTTGCCTTTGATGATCGATTCATATACCTTTGACCTTCCGCCGACATCGTCGGACTTGATCGTCAAAAGCTCCTGCAGGCAGTGCGAAGCGCCGTAAGCCTCCAGCGCCCAGACCTCCATCTCGCCGAACCTCTGTCCTCCGAACTGAGCTTTTCCTCCGAGCGGCTGCTGAGTTATCAGTGAATAAGGGCCCGTCGATCTGGCGTGCATCTTGTCATCGACCAGATGTATGAGCTTCATTATGTACATGCATCCGCAGACCACGCTCCTTTCGAACGCCTTGCCGGTCCTTCCGTCGCGGAGCTCTATTTTTCCGGTCTTTGAGAGCCAGTGGTAACCGGATTCGACCGCCGCTTTTTCAAGCTCCCTTTCGATCAGCTTGATGGAAGCGTCGTCCTCGAGGCTTTCGTCAAACGAGAGGACCTTATAATGTTTATTCAATATATATGCAGCCTCGCCCAGGAGAAGCTCGAATATCTGCCCCACGTTCATACGGGAAGGGACGCCGAGAGGGTTCAGTATTATGTCGACCGAAGTTCCGTCGGGCAGGTACGGCATGTCCTCCACCGGAAGGACCCTTGAAACAACGCCTTTGTTGCCGTGGCGCCCCGCGAGCTTGTCCCCTGTCGAGACCTTTCTCATCTGCGCCACATACACTCTCACTATCTCATGAACTCCGGGGGCCAGCTCGTCCCCTTCCTCCCTTGAAAAAGTGCGGACCGCGACCACTTTGCCGGTCTCGCCCGGGGGGACCTTCAAAGAAGTGTCCCTCATATCGCGGGCCTTGTCGCCGAATATCGCCCTTAACAGTTTTTCCTCGGCCGGGAGCTCGGTCTCTCCCTTTGGAGTGACTTTTCCGACAAGGATGTCGCCGGGCTTTACCTCGGCCCCCACCCTGATGACCCCGCGGTCGTCAAGGTTCCTGAGAGCGTCCTCGCTCACGTTTGGTATCTCTCTTGTGATCTCCTCCATGCCGAGCTTTGTGGTCCTTACGTCCACCTCGAACCTTTCAATGTGCACCGAGGTGAAAGTATCCTCCATCACCAGTTTTTCGCTGATGAGGATCGCGTCCTCAAAGTTATAACCTTCCCAGGGCATGAAAGCCACGAGCACGTTCTTGCCGAGAGCTATCTCTCCTCCGTCGGTGGTTGAGCCGTCGGCTATCACCTCGCCTTTTTTTACCTTGTCTCCGGCCTTGACTATAGGCCTCTGATGGAGACATGTGTTCTGGTTGCTTCTTTGAAACTTTATAAGTCTGTACTCGTCGTGTTTTCCCGAATCGGTCCTTATTTTTATTTCTTCGGACGTGACGAACGTCACTGTTCCTGCATTCCTTGCCATCACAGGTATCCTTGAATCCACCGCCGTCTGCATTTCAAGACCTGAACCGACAAAAGGAGCGTCCGGGCTGAGGATCGGGACTGCCTGGCGCTGCATGTTAGCGCCCATCAGGGCCCTGTTGGCGTCATCGTGTTCAAGGAACGGGATGAGCGCCGTTGTTACGCTGAAAACCTGCGCCGGATCTACGCCGATATAGTCGACTTCATCGTTACCGGCAATGATGAACTCTCTCTTGAACCTGACGGGCACGGTCTTGTCGATTATCCTGTCGGAGCCGTCAAGTCTCAGGTCGCAGGGGCCGATCTTGTAAAAATCTTCTGTGTCTGCGGTCATATATTCTATCTTTTCGGTCACTTTTCCGTTCACTACCTTAAAGTAAGGTGTTTCGATAAACCCGTATTTATTTACCCTCGCGTAGGTCGCAAGCGACGCGATGATGCCCGCGTTCGGACCTTCAGGGGTCTCGATGGGACAGATGCGCCCGTAATGCGACGGGTGGATGTCCCTGACCTCAAAACCGGCCCTTTCTCTTGTGAGGCCGCCCGGGCCGAGAGCGCTGAGACGTCTTTTGTGGGTCAGTTCAGACAGCGGATTGGTCTGGTCCATGAACTGCGAAAGCTGACTTGATCCAAAAAATTCTCTCATTACAGCAACTATCGGCCTGATGTTTATCAACTGCTGCGGCCCGACCTTTTCGCCGCTCCTTATCACCATCTGCTCCCTGATCAGCCGCTCTACCCTGATAAGCCCGACGCGGAACTGCCTTTGAAGCAGTTCTCCGACAGACCTTATCCTCCGGTTCCCCAGATGGTCGATGTCGTCAGGCATCCCTTCTCCCTTGTTGAGCAGTATGAGGTATTTCACGGAACCGAGGATATCCTCTTTTGTAAGGACCCTCTTGCTTTCGGGAGTGTCGATCTCAAGCTTCTTGTTCATCTTGTGCCTGCCGACGCGTCCCAGGTCGTACCTTTTCGCGTTGAAGAAAAGATTGTTCAGATATACCTGCGCACCTTCCTGAGTGACCGGGTCTCCGGGCCTGAGCTTGCGGTAAATTTCAAGGAGCGCGTCCTCTTTTGATTTGACCGGGGCCTCCTTTAGGGTCTTCCTTCTTATTTCGTTGTCGGCAAGCGCATCGTCGATCTGTTTTTCAGTGCAGCCGATCGCGGACAGGAACTTGGTTATCGCCACTTTCTTTGTCCGGTTTATCCTGGCGAACACTATGCCGCTGTTATCTATCTCCACTTCAAGCCACGAGCCCCTGTCGGGGACTATCGTCGCGTAATAAAGAGGCTTTCCGGTCCTTTCGGAGACCTTGCTTTTTCTGAAATAGACCCCCGAGGACCTGACAAGCTGGCTTACGACCACCCTTTCCGCGCCGTTTATTATAAAGGTGCCGCGGTCGGTCATAAGGGGCAGGTCGCCAATGAAGACTTCCTGCACTTTTATCTCGCCGCTTTCTTTATCGATAAGGCGCGCCGTCACGTTCAGCGGAGCGCTGAATGTGACCTCTTTGATAAGGCATTCCTCGGCCTGGTGCTTCGGCTTGTCGAGCTTGAAAGCTCCTGTGAACTCAAGCTCGTATTTTCCGCCGTAGCCCTTTATCGGGGAGATCGCCCTAAGCTCCTCCTTCAGCCCCTCGTCAAGGAACCATTTGAAGGAATCCTTCTGCATCTCAAGAAGGTCCGGAGGATCTGTCTCACGCCTTTGGCTGCCGTAAGGGATTGTCCTTTTACTTGATTTCAACTGTGCCTCCCTGTTCTTCCAGTTTTTTCTTGATCTCTTCGGCCTCGGCCTTCTTTATCTTTGTCTTTACCGGCTTCGGCGTGCTGTCCACCAGGTCCTTTGCCTCCTTCAATCCCAGTCCGGTCAGCTCCCTGACCACTTTGAGCACCTGGATCTTCTTGTCGCCGACGCTTGTCAGGATCACATCGACCTCATCCTTGGCCTCTTCAGCAGGCCCCGCAGCAGCCCCTGCCGCCGCCACCGCTACCGGCGCCGCAGCCGACACTCCGAACTTCTCTTCAAGCGCTTTCACCAGATCGGACAGCTCCAGAACCGTCAGACCCTCGACCGTAGTAATTACGTCCTCTATCTTTCCCATCTTGTATCACGCTCCTTTCGTTTTTTGTATTTCGCTCAATGCGTAAACCAGTTTTCTTATCGGCCCCTGCACCACCCTTACAAATCCTGTTATCGGGGACTTCATTCCCGCAAAAGCCCTTGCAAGGAGGACCTCCCTGCTCGGAAGTGCCGCCAGTTTTTTGATCTGCACAGCGCCAATAAGGCGGCCTTCCATGACAGCGCCCTTTACTCCCGGTTTTTCGTTCTCCTTTACAAATGCGGTGAGTATCTTGGCGGGAGCGACCATGTCTCCGTAGCCGAATATCACCGATGTCGGCCCCTGCAGAATCTTGCTCATCTCATCTTTGATGCCGGAATCCATTGTCCTTAAAGCAAGAGTGTTCTTTACGACCTTGTACTGGGCGTTCACACTCCAGAGCTTGTCCCTCAGCCTGGTCATCTGCGCAACGGAAAGACCCTGGTGGTCGGTAAAGATCATTATGTTGCTTTTCCCTGCTTTATCTTTGATATCCGCTATCTGCGCCGTTTTTTCCGTCCTTGGTTGCTTTTCTGCCACTGCTTATGCCTCTTCCTTTATGAACTTTGATGTGTTCAGCTTGATCCCCGGGCCCATTGTCGAAGATACCGTAGCCGACCTGATAAATATCCCTTTCACCGAGCTCGGCTTTGCTTTGTTTATCGCTTCTATCGCGGCAAGGATATTGTCTTTTATCGCCTTTTCGTCGAACGAGATCTTTCCTATGCCCATATGGACATTCCCTGTCTTGTCCATCTTGAATTCAAGTTTTCCGGCCTTGAATTCCTTCACAGCTTTGCCTATATCCATCGTCACGGTGCCGGCCTTCGGATTTGGCATGAGGCCTCTTTTACCGAGGACCTTGCCAAGCTTTCCCACCTGGGCCATTATGTCCGGGGTCGCAAGCACGAGATCAAAATCAAGCCAGCCGCCAGAGATCTTTTCGACAAGGTCTTCCGCGCCCACTGCGTCAGCCCCCGCCTCCTCCGCCTCTTTGTACTTATCGCCTTTTGTGAGCACGACGATTTTTATCTTTTTCCCCGTTCCTGCCGGCATCGAGACCGTTCCCCTCACGCTCTGGTCGCTCTTTTTGGGGTCCACTCCCAGATGGAGAGCAAGATCTATGCTCTCGTCGAACTTTGCCGTTGCGGTCTTTTTTAGAAGCTCGACAGCCTCCTGCACGCCGTATTTCATCTGGCTGTCGACCATCTTTCGTTTTTCCGTGTATTTTTTTCCGCTTTTCATTCTATTTTATCTCCACGCCCATGTTCCGCGCGGTCCCCGCGATGATCTTTGACGCCGCTTCCACGGTCCTTGCGTTGAGGTCCGGCAGCTTTAGCTTTGCGATCTCCTCAAGCTGGGCCTGCGTTATGCTCCCGACCTTCTCTTTGTTAGGCTCTTTTGAGCCTTTCTCGATCCCGGCCGCCTTCCTTATCAGCACAGCCGCCGGAGGGGTCTTCAGTATAAAAGTGAAAGACCTGTCCTCATAGATCGATATTTCGACCGGGATTATAGTATCGCCTTTGTCGTTCGTCTGCGCGTTATAGGCTTTGCAGAACTCCATTATGTTGACGCCGTGCTGGCCGAGCGCGGGCCCGATCGGAGGCGCGGGATTGGCCTTTCCCGCCGGGATCTGGAGCTTGACCTTTGTAAGTACTTTTTTTGCCATTGTCAGACGATCTTTTCCACTCTGTCAAAGTCGACCTCGACAGACGTGTCCCTTCCAAAAATATTTATCATCGCCTTCAACTTGGACTTTGCCGGGATGACCTCTGCCACAGAGCCCGTGTAACCCCTGAAAGAACCGCTGATTATCCTTATCGGCTCGCCGACCTCAAACTCCACCTTGATCTCTTTTTCCTTGATACCCAGCTGCTTAAGGACCCTCTGCATCTCCCTGTCGGTTACCGCCTGAGGCTTTATCTTTCCGCCTATGAACCTTGCAACCCCTGCCGTGCTCCTGATCTTGTACCAGGTGTCCTCGTCAAGGGCCATTTCAATGAAGACATATCCCGGGTACATTTTCCTTTTTCGCTCGACCCTTTTATCGCCCTTTATTTCGACCGTCTCTTCTTCTGGAACAAGGACCCTGAATATCTTTTCCTTGAGGCCCAGCTCTTCTATGCTCCCTTCGATCCTTTCCTTTACCCTGTCCTCCTGGGTGGTGAGCGTCTGCACTATGTACCATCTCGGCTCGGGCTTTGCCTCTGGCTCAGGCTCGTTTACGGGCTCAATATTTTGAGCTGTCTCGGCCGGCTCAAGCTTTTGAGCCACCGCCTCCTCCGGCTTTATCTCAGGAGCCGCCTGCTCGCCAACAACCGCCTGTTCTGCAGATACGGGCGCTGCGGACCCAGAGGGCTCAAGATCTTGAGCCTCTTCTACAGCCGCATTCTCACTATTCACATTGGTTTCTTGTGTTTCCATGCCCTAAAAACTCGGTTTGAACATCATGTTCAACACCTTGAATATTTCCGTAAATCCCCAGTCGATCATCATCACATACCCCGCACAAAGGAAAACTATTATCAGGATTATCACCGTGGCCGCCGCAATGTACTTTTTTTCGGGCCAGACCACTTTTTTTGCTTCGCTTTCGGTCTCCTTAAGATAGGTCTTTATCTTTTTTACGTAGTCAACCTTTTCTTTCTTCTCTTCTGCCATCTTATTGCCTTTTCTTCCGCCCCCTCCCTTTGACCCTTGACCATCAGGTGGGACAGGAATCGAACCTGCAACCTGCGGTTTTGGAGACCGCTGCTCTGCCAGTTGAGCTACCCACCTAAACTCGCAAAAGCAGGCTGCCTAGTGTCCGCAAATACCAAAATATTTGCGAGTTTCCTTGTCCTTGTTCTTGTTCTTTAACATATTCCTGCTTTTGCTCGTAAAACAAAAACAAGGACAAGATCATTTCTCTTCTTTATGTACCGTCCTCTTTCTGCAGGCATAGCAATATTTCTTTATGGACAGTTTTTCCGAACCTGGTTTTTTATTCCTGGTCGAACTGTAATTCTTCCTTTTGCACGTCGTACAGCCTAATATTATTATTTCTCTCATAACAAAATTCTATAAAGGCACAAAATCCCCCCATCAAAATTTTTTGGAAATTTTGCGAGATTTTGCCCTTCCTATGGGATCAAAACCGAGCTTCCTATATATTACAATAGCCGGAAATTGTTGTCAAGGCCGTTTTTATGCATTATAATCGGTCTATCGGCAAGCCGCGAAAGGATTTTCAAAAGTGAACAGCTGTATAGGCCTGACGGGATTGAACGCCTCCGGTAAAGGCACTGTCGCGGATCTCTTAAAGGAGAACGGATACTCGTACTTTTCTCTGTCTGACATTGTCAGGGAAGAAGCATCAAAGCTCGGCCTTGATCATTCAAGGGAAAGCCTGATCTACTCGGGAAATATGCTTAGAAAAGAGCTCGGGCCGTCTGTCCTTGCAAAAAAGATCATAAGCAAAATAGAGGTGTCAAAGCCTTCTAAGGCCGTCATTGACAGCATCAGGAACCTTGCGGAAATAAACGAGCTTAAAAAGCTTCCGGGCTTTATTCTGGCAGCCGTTGACGCTCCGGTAAAGGTCAGGTTTGAGCGCGCGATTTCTCGAGGCCGTGTTGGGTTCGAAAAAACAATGGAAGAGTTCATCAGGATCGAAAAGAAAGAGAATACCTCTGACCCGGACAAGCAGCAGCTCTTTGAATGCCTCAAGGCTGCGGACATCAAGATAATTAATGGAGGGACGGTCGAGGAACTGAAGAGGAAAATTGAGGCTTTTTTAATGGAGCCTGAGACTAAACGTCTCGGCTCCATTACTTAATTATTAATATTTCTTGTTATCGGAACCGAGAAGTTTATTCTCGGGTTCCGAAGGATTTTTTTTATCTTCCAAAAATGACCCTTTGGATCTCTTTTTCCTTCCCCTCCTCATCGCTGAGCATATAATACCCGCCTTCGAGCCTTGCGTCCCCTCCCGGTATCACTCCCGTGACCACTGTGCCGGTGCGGTATATAGATGATATCTTCATCCCGATCCTGAAAGCCTGAGATATTCCGAGGTTGGTCCTCACATTTGAAGACACGCTATATAATATGTAAGGGAACCTGACGATATTGGAGGGCCTCATCAGCTCCCTTGCCAGAGCCTCGAAAAACTTATGCTGCCTGTCAATGCGGCCCCAGTCGGAGGATCTGTCATGCCTGAACCTGACATAGCCCATGCTCTCATACCCGGAAAGCCGCTGCACGCCGGGCTTCAGGTTGACATGGAGGTTTGCGGCATAATCATCGTAATACAGGGGTTTTTCCACGTCCAGAGTAACGCCTCCGATCTTGTCCACAAGGTCAACGAACATGGGGAAGTTCACTTCAACATAATAATAGACGGGGATCTTAAGGAAATTGGAAACTGCCGCGCAGGAAAGCTCCGGCCCCCCGTAAGTGTGCGCGTGATTGATCTTGTCCTGCCCGTATCCCGGGATATCTACCATCGTGTCCCTCGGGATCGAGAGTATGCCCATCCTGTTCCGGGAAAGATCTATGTGAAGGAGATTAATCGAATCTGACCTGGCACTCCATCCGCTTTTCGTGTCCACTCCCATAACAAGGATATTGATCTGATCGTTCCGGGAAAGAAAGCCTCTTCTTATCCCTGCGTAAAGCCCGACAGATACTGCGAGCGCGGCAACAAAGACCAGATAGGTCAGCCTTCGACCAGCCACTTTTCCTCTTTATGGAACCATTCCGACGGATTGTTCAGGTAAAGATATGTGTCCTGAAGGATGTCAAAATGTATGTTCTCTTCTTTAGCGAGAAAATTGAAAAGGCCCTTTGCTTCCGGATCGCCGGTTGTTTCAGCGATCTTTTTATAAAAATCATAGCTTTTCTTTTCCATCTCCATTGAGACCTCATAGGCTTTCATCATCGCGTCTTCCATTACCGCAGCCTTTTCGAGCGGGCCTTTTATGGCATTCAGTATCTCTGTTTTTATTTTTTCGCTGTACTGCTTCCTCTCGCCGGGGGCGATCAAGACCTCGGAGCCCGTGGCCCTGGCGTAAAAATCCTCAATGGCCTTTTTATGGAGCAGCTCTTTTTCGGCGATGGCGCTCAGAGTGGCCTTTCCGAGCGGATTTTTTGACTTGCCCGCCGCCTCGACATAAAGATTGTACCCTTCAACCTCGAGGCTTATCGCTGTTTTCGCTGCATCCGTCAGCTCTTTTGGGACAAAACGTATGGTTTCCGGCATAATATTCCCTCCCCCGAAGTATTATAGCATTTCTCCGGCCGTCCAGCCGGTAGACCAGGCGGCCTGAAGGTTAAAGCCGCCTGTCTTGCCGACCACATCAAGGACCTCTCCTGCAAAATAGAGGCCTTTTATCAGCTTTGACTCAAGTGTTTTGTTATTTATCTCCTTAAGATCGATCCCGCCGTCGGTAACGATCGACTTATTGACCATTACGTAGCTTGAGACCGAGAACTCCAACAAGCACACCTGCTTTGCGATCTTAGCTCTTTCTTCTTTTGTGACCTCGTTCACTTTTTTCCCGGGATCAATGCCTGAAAGTTTTGCGATCACCGGCGGCAAAGAGTCGGGAAGGATCTCTTTGAGAGCATTAACTGTTGTTTTGTTGGGATTCTCGCTAAACGTCCTGATCAGAAGATCATCGACCCCTTTTTCGTCCTTTTCCGGAAAGATATTTATCAGGATCTTCAATGAGCTCATCTGGCTGGCGGAAATGTTCAGGCTCGCGTTTATCATCAGAGGGCCTGAAAGTCCGAAATTGGCGAACAATATCGGCCCTCTTTGTTTGAATATTACCCCGGCGGAATTCTTGAAAGTGACAAGGGCGTCTTCTATAGTAAGGCCGTTCAGCTCCCGGCAAATATCCAATTCTTTCACTTCGAACGGAAATAACGCTTTCCTCGGCGGGATTATTTTATGTCCTAATTTCTCTGCTATCTTAAAACCGTCCCCTGAAGAGCCCGTCCTCTGTTTAGTTTTTCCTCCGGTGGCCAAAAGGACTCTGTGCCCGTGAAAATCACCTTTTCCCGTTTTAACGAGAAGAGGCTTTCCGGGGATAATATCTTCGGCCGGGGTTTCATAAATGACCTCAACCCCGTTCTCCTTCAATTTCCGGAGCAGGACGTTCAGAACGGACTCCGCCCTGTTGCTTTTGGGAAAAACCCTTTGCTGCGGCTCTATCTTTAAAGGCACCCCGTTCTTTTCGAAGAATTCCATCACTTCAAGATTGGAATAATTGTGGAGCATACTGAGCATGAACATCGGGCTCTTCATATAATTGGTGACGAAAAGCTGCGGATCTTTTTCCGCATTGGTGATATTGCACCGTCTGTTGCCGCAAAGAAGAAGTTTTTTGCCTGCGGAATCCATTTTTTCAAGGATAGTTACGGACTTGCCGCGCTCGGCTGCCCGTATCGCGGCAGTCATGCCTGCGGGGCCAGCGCCGATGACGATCAGATCGTATATCATAGACATTTGAGCATTTCTTTCAGGAGGTCGCAGGGCAGCCCGACTACGTTAAAAAGATCCCCTTCTATCCATTCCACGATCTCCCCTCCTTTTCCCTGGATCGCGAACGCTCCGGCCTTATCAAGCGGCTCGCCGGTGGCGACATAGGCACTTATCTCTTTAGGGGAAAGCTTTTTGATCTTTACTTTTGTCAGTTCAAAAGCTTTTTTTACTCTGCCGGAAGGTTTTTCAATGGCCGCAAGCCCCGTTATCACGTCAAGAGCCTTTCCGCTTATAGAACACAGCATTTTTACCGCGTTCTGTCCTGTGTGCGGTTTTCCAAGTATCTTGCCATCGCAGACAACGATCGTATCTGCTCCGACAACTATCCCGCTTTTTATCTTTTTTGAAGCTGACAGAGCTTTTTTGCAAGCGCTTTCAACAGCAAAACTTTTTGGCGGAAGATGACCTTTATCTTCTTCAATATGCCCGTGTTGCATTAACTCAATATTTTGTCCCTGCCCTCTGGACCCTGGCCCCTGGACCCTTCTTATTAACTTTTTTCTTCTCGGTGAAGCTGAAGCGAGATATATTTTGAGAGGTTTTTTCATATTTTTTATTATACCCTTAAATTGCGTTATAATTGAATCATCATGTCATCCAACATAAGGAATTTTTCCATCATCGCCCATATTGACCACGGCAAGTCAACCCTTGCGGACCGGCTTTTGGAATATACCGGTACGATAGAAAAAAGGTTCATGAAAGAACAGATACTTGACAGCATGGACCTTGAGAGGGAAAGAGGAGTTACCATAAAGGCAAAGGCCATCCGCATCGACTACAAGGGATATATTTTGAACCTTATCGACACTCCGGGGCACGTGGACTTCGGCTATGAGGTCTCAAGGGCGCTTGCGGCGTGCGAAGGGGCCCTTCTGGTGGTCGACGCGGCGCAGGGAGTAGAAGCACAGACTATCGCCAACGCATTCCTTGCAAAAGCCAATAACCTGAAAATAATCCCGGTCATGAACAAGATCGACCTTCCGAGCGCCGACCCCGCGATGGTGACGCAGGAGCTTAACCATGTGTTCGGCATAGAAGAAAAAGATGTTGTGCTGACCAGCGCAAAGAGCGGGACCGGGATCGAGGACGTTGTAAAAGCGATCATCGACAATGTCCCTCCTCCGAAAGGGACGCCTGAAGCCCCGCTCCAGGCCCTTATATTTGATTCCCATTACGATATCTACAGGGGCGTCGTCATTTACACAAGGGTCTTTAACGGGACGGTCAAAGCCGGAGATAAGATCCTGATGATGGGGACCGGAGCGGAGTTCGAGGTGCAGGAGGTCGGGATATTCAAACTTGAGTTCGTCGCCAAGGAGGTCCTTTCCTTTGGCGAGGTCGGCTATATCATCGCCAACATAAAGAACATCCGCGACGCCCATGTGGGGGATACGATCACGCATGTAAAAGACCCGGCAAAAAACTCGCTGCCCGGCTATAAAAAAGCAAAGCCGATGGTGTTCTGCGGACTGTTCCCCACCGACGGCGAGGATTACGGGCCGCTGAAGGACGCGCTTGAGAGGCTGGCCCTTAACGACGCCTCCCTTTTTTATGAGCCTGAGAACTCTGCCGCGCTTGGTTTCGGGTTCAGGTGCGGGTTCCTCGGCATGCTGCATTTTGAGATAATACAGGAGCGGCTGGAGAGGGAATATAAGCTCTCTCTTATAGCGACCGCGCCCAACGTGGTCTACAAAGTGAACTTAAGGAACAAGACCTCGGTCAATATCGACAGCCCGTCAAAGCTGCCGGACCTTTCAAAGATCGATTCGATAGAAGAGCCGGTCTACAAAGTCACTATACTCTGCCCCGATAAATATGTCGGGAACATCATGACGCTTTCCTTTGAAAAACGCGGGACCTTCAGGAACATGGAATATCTTGACACAACGCACGTGATGATGACGTATGAGTTCCCTCTTGCCGAGATAATAATCGAGTTCTACGATACCCTCAAGTCCGTTTCTCAGGGATATGCGTCGATGGATTATGAGCTGATCGGATACAGGGAGGCGGACCTTGTAAAGCTTGATGTCCTTGTGAACGATGAAGCGGTCGACGCTCTATCTGTCATCGTCCCTCGACAAAGCGCTCAGTATCAGGGAAGGAAACTCGTTGAAAAATTGCGTGGGGCGATACCTCGGCAGCAGTTCGAGATCCCGATCCAGGCCGCGGTCGGCTCCAAGGTCATAGCCAGGGAGAACGTCAAAGCGCTCAGAAAGGACGTCATTGCCAAGTGCTATGGCGGCGACGTCACCAGAAAGCGCAAACTGCTTGAAAAGCAGAAGGAAGGCAAAAAGAGAATGAAGCGGGTCGGAAGGGTCGACATTCCGCAGGAAGCTTTTCTCGCAGTATTGAAAATCAAGTGAAATTCCTGTATATTTAACTCGAAATATATATAGGAGAAAGCATCCATGCCTGACGAAAACAAGGAGATCGAATATGTGAAGGACCTGGCAAGGAGGGCATTCCGGAACGTGACAAGATTTGAAGATAACGCCATCGAAAAGGTAGAAGAGCGCTTTGACGAACCCAAAAAGAACATCCTGCCTAAGAACGGCATTTCAGGCCTCACGGCCGGACTGGCGATCGGGATTGTAGTCTGCGTCGCCGCAACGGTCTCCGGCATCCCCTTTAACAGGATGGAAACGGTTTTTATAACCGCGCAGTTCGGCCTACTCGGCGCCCTGATGACTTACATTAATTCTTGATCACGTGACAGGCCTCTACATCCATATCCCCTTTTGTAAAAAAAAATGCGATTACTGCGATTTTGCGTCGTTCGCGAACACGGAGGACATGATCCCTGCATATTTATCGGCATTGAAAACGGAAATGGACGGTGTACGGGCGTATTATAATACGCCCCTATCATTTACCACCATTTATATCGGCGGCGGCACGCCCACATTATTGACGATCGACCAATTGGCGGGATTGATAAATATTGTACGGGCGTATTGCCTGCCCGTCCCTGCCTTGCCGGCAGGCAGGCGGCAGGCGGGCAATACGCCCCAACATATCGAATTTACCATCGAATCCAATCCCGGCACGATCGATATTGAAAAATTGAAATTCCTGCGAAGCCAGGGCATCAACCGCCTCAGCCTCGGCGCTCAATCCTTTGATGATAATGAATTAAAATTGCTCGGAAGGATACACAACTCAAAACAAATATATGCAGCCTTTGAGGCCGCCAGAAAAGCCGGATTTGAAAATATCAATCTTGACCTTATCTTTGCACTTCCCGGACAAAGCCTTGAAAGCTGGGAAAGAACGCTGAAAAAATCGATCGATCTGTCCCCTGAGCACATTTCCGCATACAATCTCCAGATCGAGGAAGGCACGCCATTTTATAATAAATATTCGCCGGAAATCAAAATTGATCATAAAACGTCCGTACGGGCGTATTGCAATACGCCCCTCCCTGATAATGATCATGAATATTCCATGTTCAAGGAATCGATCGACGCTCTTAAATCCTCCGGCTATCACCATTATGAAATCTCCAATTTCGCCAAACCCGGATTTGAATGCAAACACAACATTAATTACTGGAAGAACGGCGATTATCCGGGCCTCGGCCTTTCAGCGGCATCCCATATCGGCTTTGAAAGGCATGAAAACACGAAGGATATTGATGAATATCTGAAAGATCCAGTACGGGCGTATTGCAATACGCCCCGCCCCATTAAAGAAGACATCATCGAAACGATAATCATGGGATTTCGGCTTATCGAAGGGATAGACCTGGAAGCATTCAGGATAAAATACGGAAAGGATCTTCTTGAACTTTACCCGGAACAGACGGAGCTGCTTATCGCAGAAGGGCTGGTCGACCTGAAAAGCGGACATCTCTTGTTGATGGATAAAGGCATTTTTCTTTTGAACAGAGTCCTGGAATACTTTGTTTGAACTTCTCCCTTGACAACTTTTTATCAAATGCTATAATTAGCACTTGAGGGGGTCGAGTGCTAATATGATATTCGAAGTGCTTGACGGCAGAAAACAGAAGGTCCTTGAGATAATAATCGAGGACTACATCAATTCTGCCGAGCCGGTGGGCTCAAAAGCGGTAAAAGAGCATCACCATGTTGACGCCAGCCCGGCTACTATCCGCTTTGACATGGCCGATCTTGAAAAGAAAGGCTACATTAAAAAGCCCCACACCTCCGCCGGCAGGATACCTTCAGACAAAGGCTACAGGTTCTTTATTGACAATATACTCGAAGAGACCGCCCTTTCGGCGCGGGAAGCCGAGACAGTAAAAGAAAAGCTGCTGAACGCCATCAAGGAGGACCTTTTCGACATGGTCTGCTCCGCCCTGGCTCAGATGAGCGGCAACGCATCGGTCGTGATAAGCTCTGACAGGAATAAGATAATGTATATCAACGGAATATACAGGCTGCTGAGGCAGCCGGAGTTCGGCCGCTCTGAGCGGACAAGCGACGTTGTTGAGCTGATCGAAAAACACAACGACATGATCGGTCTGCTGGATGAATATACGGAGGAAGACGAGGACCTTTCCATAAGGGTCGGATCCGAGAACACCGCAAAACAGCTGAAGCAGTGCTCGGTCGCTTCCGCAAAATACAAAGATACAGGTATAATAAGTGTCATCGGACCGACCAGGATGGACTACAAGAGGGTCTCTTCTGTCCTGAGATATTTTGCGGACCTGCTGGAGGATATTTAATGAAGATCATGGGAGGAAAAAACCAGATGCCGGACAACAGAGAAGAGCTGGAAGAGCTGAAAAGACTGGCCGAGGAAAAGGACATCAAGCTTGAAGAGCAGAAGAACCAGATGCTGCGCCTGATGGCCGATTTTGACAATTTCAAAAAAAGGGCGGCCGCCGAAAGGGAGGACATCATCTGCTTTTCTAATGAAGCCCTGATCCTCGCTCTGCTCCCCATACTGGATAATTTTGAGCGGGCCATGCGCCACAGCGATAACTGCAAAACGATCGATGAGGAACTCCTCAAAGGTTTCGCTCTCATAAAGAAACAGCTTGAGGATGTTCTGACAAAGATAGGACTTGCCCCGATCAAATCTCTGGGCAAGGCCTTTGATCCCAACATACACGAAGCGGTCCTCACCAAAGAAGACCCTGACAAAGAGGATGGGACCGTGATCGAGGAGATGCAGAAAGGTTACACATTGCGCGACAAGGTGATCAGGCCGTCTATGGTGATAGTGGCGAAGAAATAACCCCCTCTTTATCTCCCCCTTAACAGGGGGAGAAATAAAATTAAGGGGCTTCCCCTGTCAAGGGGAAGCTGTCCGAAGGACTGAAGGGGTTTAGAAAGGAGCCTAGGATGAGCAAGATAATAGGGATCGATCTGGGGACCACGAACAGCTGCTGCGCGGTGGTGATAGGAGGAGAGCCGACCGTAATACCGAGCTCGGAGGGAGAGAGGATAGTACCGTCTGTGGTCGGTTTTCCAAAACCCGGGGAAAGGGTCGTCGGCAGGGTCGCAAAAAGACAGTCGATCACAAACCCGGAAAACACCGTCTATTCCATAAAAAGGTTCATGGGCAGAAGGCTCAGCGAGGTAGCTGAAGAGATGAAGCTTGTCCCCTATAAGGTTGTCGAAGGGCCGGGAGGATCTGCGGCGGTCAAGATTGGAGACAAAGTTTTTAACCCTCCCGAAATCTCGGCGATGATACTCCAAAAGATAAAGCAGGACGCGGAGGCCTATCTCGGTGAAAAAGTTGAAAAAGCCGTG